>JAABUV010000640.1_pt1 | contig 53117 bp, 45 predicted proteins | sample 5559971 | NCBI WGS metagenome assembly JAABUV01 (sample SAMN10711881, study PRJNA513362) | rock metagenome | isolation source: Antarctica rocks | place: Antarctica: Victoria Land, Knobhead nord | collected 2015-12-19 | reverse complement strand
TTTCTCTGCTCAATGAATGACAATCATTGAGTAAGAGAACACAGCTCTACGTACGTTACAATCACGAGCATCACGAATGCAAAGAAAACGTCTTTCGTCTTCGAATCGAGAATCGAATCGAAACATCATTGTATAGAATATCGTCAATAAAGAGCAGAGCAAAGACAATGCATCATAATCAAACAGCACAGACACTCTCATCAAGAGTTTACTCAAGCGTCACGCGCTGAATAGAAGCTATAGATTCATTACTTGATAACACAGTGTCAATCTCATTGTTTCGACTGCGTGAAGCAGTCGTATAGACGGCGAGTGATTTTCTCCCTCAGAGAATTTTGTTCACTCGATATAAGTAGCATAGAGTTTCTCATGAGTCGAGTCTAAATCGATGTCACAAGAATGTATGAATTACAATTACAATTATAACATTAGTGCAAAAATATTGATTATCTTTATTTTAAAAAGAATGAGCATGCTAAGATTATTGAAGCAATGATTTTCTAACAGTTGCAACAAACTACAAAATCATTAGTAAATGATCAAATGCATTATCATAATGCATTATTTTATCAGCATCACTTCTTACTCTTTGTGCTTCTGCTCTCAAATCAACAGCTGAATCTTCATAATAACAATAAAAATACTCTTTAAACTCTGTCTTGTACTTGATTTCATAATTGATAGATTTTTCATCATAATTTGTATTTTCATTATCTTTGTCATTTCAAGTCTTGTAAAAATTTAACTTCATTATAGAATTCAGAATATTTGCAAGATTATATATTGTTTCATCACTGTCTTCAATCTTGACATAATACTTCACAAGTTTAATTAAGACTTTTTCATAAGTTTTTACTATAACAGCACTTAATAAGTAAATACTTCTTCTTATATTCTTTTCAATCTGCTCAAGATAATTGAAAAGTGCATTAAATATTCAAAATCTTAAGTAAATATTTACATTAATTGTTCATGATATTACTAAAGTGCATTCATAGAAGAAATTTAATAAATTGTCAACAAGCAAAATCATGAATCACTCACTTTTATCAAATTTGATCTTTGCAATCTTGAAAATTTTGTAGTATTTCTCTGTTTAAAGATCAACAAATTCACGTAGTTGATATGCTTAACGAAGCATTAAGTATGTAAAGTTTCAATGAATGCAAATATCTTGTATCAGTTTTCTAAATCTTTGATCATTCTGCTCTTGAAAAGCTTTGAAGCAAATTAATCACTGAGAAAAATCGTTGACAGCTATCATCAAAGCATGAATCTAATTTCATGATTAATAAATGCATTACTTTTTTGCATTATCATTCAAAGCAATATCTTTTTGATCACAACAGATAATTCTCTGCTTGTTTTAATATTTTACACTTGATTATTCTTTAATTGAGCAATAACATTATCAACTATTATCTTTGATTCAAGAGCTTAAATAAAATCTTGAGTCACAAGATTAATGATGTAAATCAAGCAATTAATGAAATTCTGTGTTCTGTCTCATTAAAACTTGTGATGATTCATGATCTTTTCAAGTTTCTCTTTCAAGATACTATTATTGCTTGCATTATTAATAACAATCTTAAAAAGCTTGTTTTTAATAACGTAGTTCTTCAGAATTTTCATTAACTTTATCATCAATTGATAATCAATATGCTCAATATCAAGAGATGTAAATTCAATAAGATGTTCACGAAACTGAAATTTAACATTGATTCAATATATTAATATTTTTAAGTACGTTACTTTTTAAGAACTAAATCATGCATTTAAAGCAATAAAAACATGTCATGACTCTGTAAGATTCAATTTGATCTTATCACAAATTTTCTTATAGTGTGAGAGAATCATGATTATCATCTTTATGCAATCTGCAATCTGCAGATCTGAATGAAGCATTTGTAGCAGCTTTTGAAATTGCTCATTATCAATGATTTGAAAGAGTAAATTCAAGTCAACAAAGATTTTGCATAATTGATCTTTTTAATTCTCTTGATTAAAGACAAAAATTAATTCAATATGACTTTTCTTCTAATAATTTGTCAATTTTGCATTATCAATTTGCATTATCAGATATGACTTACTTATTCGAAAGTCAGTTCAATTTATGATTGCAAGTGTTTGCATTTTCTCTTTATCGCTGTGCAAAAGTCTGATTCAAGATGCTTTTTCATAGCAAACATGCTGAAACTATCAAAAGCTGTAGAATAATTCATAATTTTATTGCAGATTTTGCATGAGATTTTAAACAATTCTTCAACAATTAAAGTTAATTGTATAAAGTAATTTTATATATCAGATTGCTTATCATTTGTAGTCTTTTTGAATCAGAGTGAATTATTTATCTTTTTTTGAATTTTGTTTTAAATACTTTTGATAACAGAAATTTGAGATCATCATTGTAGAAAAGAGCTATCTGTATTCAAAGTTCATTGAACATACTCGCTATTTTCTCTTAGCTTAAGCTGTGAAAAATTCTGCTGAATTTTGTCAATTGCTTCTTGTTTAGTCTTCATCTTTTCAAAATGATGTAAAGAATTCATAAATTATTGAACTTAACTTGCAAAGTCTTTCGAATGAAGACTATCTGAAAGTGAACTATGTGAAATGCTTTTGTCAAACAGATTGAAAGTTGTCAATGAATTACATCAACAAAATGTTCAACAGCTAACTTTTTGCTTGATGACAGAATCTGAAAAAGTTAACTCAATTCAGCTAATAATCAGCTAACAACTGACTAATCAGCTAAGTGTCAGCTAAAATCAATAAAATTAAATAGATTTTCAGTCTTACAAGATCGCAAATATAAAGAAAATAAAGACGTGACTGCAATTGCATATGATGCATGTTGATTACTTCAAATATTACAAGCTTATGAACTTAATATTATGTACTGATCTAATGTGTCTTGAATTTATGCTGATGAACTCTGATTTTTACATTACTTAAAGTTGTACATTATGACATTTAATGACAGTTCTTGTAATGCACTAACATGATGTGTCAAACATATCATAGCTGTGAAAAATCGAAATCATTGCGATGAAATCAGATTTTAAGTCAGCATTCATTGAATCTTGAATATGTTTAAAACAACTGATGATTTATGCTTCTTTCATTGAATATGTCTCATTTTAAAGTGAAGTTCAAATCATCATCTTTTGTTGTAAATTCTTTATCAACATTGAGATCATCTTAAGTAAGATCATGAACATTTAGCTTTTAAAACTTAAGCATTTTATCAAACAAACTTCATCAATGAAACTGTTTGTCATCAATCACTTTTTTGATGTCAAAACTCGTGCATATGATGCTATATGTAATGATGAGTTTTGTTTGCATGATACATTATATTCTTCTCTTTGCTTGATTCTGTGTGCTCATCATTCACTTTAAATCTAATTGTACTAGATAACAAGTCTTAGTGAAAGTTAGCTCTTGTTTTATCACTGAGATTGTGTCTATGATATATCAAGATGACTCGATTTTCAATATGATGAACTTAAATGTAACTGTAAATTCTTCTTGAAACAATTTTATGATCTCATGCAGCTGATTCTTTCTTAGAAAGCTTGTAATTAAGACGCAGAGAATTTTCTTCATGATTGTAAAATACTTTACACTTAAAGTTAACATTGATAATGTAAAGTATTCTTGTTACATTCATCGTCACGTTGCTAAGCAAGCAGCGCAGCATATAACATGATCACTTACATGATAGAGTATTTCTGCTTGCACTGAACTCATCAAACAGAACATTGTCTTCTTCTTGAAATCTCACTTCTCAATGAGCTTGTCAATTGTCGCTATTTTAAAGTAATGATTGTGATTGCAGATCTTTCTTATGTGATGTTGAAATGAGTTTGCGAAATTATCAATCATTTTATACAGAGTCATTAAGTTTATTTTGATTCATCTCTGCTCTTTGCTGTATTCATCGATTAAGAAAAGATGCTTCGTTGTCTTCAGTTGCAAAAGTCGAGAAAAAGAGCTGAGCATTCGCAGTATTTTAACTCTTGCTAAATATTCTTGAATTTCGACTTTTGACTTCTCATTTAGTTCGTTGTGTTGCTTTCATGCTGTCAATTTACTTTTATATATTCGCTTCATTGCTTTCTTATGTGCATTCATGCTTTTGTTGATGACTGTATTATACTGTGAAGATAATTGTACAGTTATCTTTATATTTATTGTAAATAATACATTGATTAAAGATTCATCATCAATGAAAGTCAAGTGTTTACAGATTTGCATTAAGCTGACTGTGCTTATGAAGTTAATCATCTTGTTGATATGAGTCTTTATTTGTTCGTGATTCTCAATTGATTTATTGATGATTGTTTCATGAAACTTGTTTAGTGTTATGATCAGTGAAAACGTGTATTTTTTCAGCTTTTTGCAATGTTTATCTTATGCTTTTCACTCAATGTTTATGTTTAACTGCGTTCAGTTCTCAATACTATTCAGTCAATAAATCATTTGAGTTGAACTTCGCTTCATTGAAGTTTCAATTATCATTCATCAATGAGTTTTTGCATTCAAGTCTGTGAATTTCTTGATTGTAAATGAAGTTTGTTTCACTTTGTTGTAAGCTTTGTCACAAGTCACTCTGTCTTAAGAGTTCAAAGATCTTCAATTTTTGAATGTTTTAATGAAAGATTTTTCTCTTTTGATGTTAGATGTTACGTCATAATCTGTTCATAATTTATTGAGATGTTTTAAAAATGATTGTATGATGATGATGTAGATCAGTCTATTATCATTTATAGAGTGTTTTCTCTGATCATTGTATTCATAAAATTCTGATCTGTCATTCTTTTATAACTTCAGCTTACAAATCTTCTTTTGAAGTGAAATCTCTTTGTATGCAAAGCAAATTTCTCAGTTCATTTTGTTATCATGTAGATTCAAATGCTCTTGCATTTAAGATATTCATTGAGAAAGCAAGATTAAAGACATGTATACAAGATTGAGATTCTTGATAGAAATGATTAGTGCGAATGAGCTGTTATCAATGCATGAACATTGAATTTCTCATTTACTTGAGATATTGAAGAAACACTTGATGTTTACTAGTTAAGATTGAGTTTTACTGTCTTTATGCAGATGATGACTAAAATTTTCTCTGTGTTAATGTTCAATCACTTCGATCTGTGCAAGTATGAGTAATTAATTCAAAGCAACTAAATTGAGAAATATCAAGATTTTAATTCTTTGTTAGTAGAGTAATTCTTACAATATGTTTGAATTACATATCTTTTCAAGTCTCATTTTATCTGTTAGATACTTATCATTTTGTCACGTCTTCATCTCAATCATTACAAATATGTCAAAGACTTGATAAAGATATAGCTTTGTGACTAAGTCTTTGATCTTAATACATTCAATGAAAACAATCTTGTTTTCATCATGCAAGAACAATCTGATCACTCTTTTTCATCTGTTTGAGTTGCTTAGATGTTTAACATCTTTCATGAGTATGTTTTGCAGAAATCTTATTTCTTCATTAGTTCTTGCAGTCATTGTAAGAATCAATGATTTACTTACTTGTTTACATCGATGTTAACAGTTGAATTTTCATGCTCAAAAGTTGAATCATCTTCATTGACATTCATCAAGTTCATCTTTTTCTCAGAGAAAGTGATAGTAAATTTTCATGATTGTTTCATCACGAGTGTATTTTCAACAACAGTTGTATGATTATTTACATTAATCATAGCATTAGTTTGCATTTCAAGATCAATGAAATCTTTCACATTCAATGATAACTCTTCTTTGTTAAATCATGATACAATGTTCATGAGATTCTCAAAAAGAGACTCAGACGAATTATTGCTAATCAGATTTCATGACGTACTATCTGTGTTCAAAGAAATTGTATAAACTTTATTTTTGATTGTTAACAAATTAAAGTAATAAAACTTGATGATATTCTCTTGATTTAATGACTTTAATTTGATTCGCTTGCTTATTAAAATATTCTCATCATCACTATTTATCAAGATGACATTTTTGTAATCACTATTGTCATTGATGATGATTCACTTTTCAATTTATATGCTTGAATCTTGAAAATGATCAACTGTACTGATATCATTTGACAATTTCTTGAGTGAGTTCTTTGTTGATTTGACGCTCAAAAGATGATTAGAATTCTCTGTGATAATGTCTAAAATGTTTTTAACTGAAATTTATATTCTCTGATACTCATGCATTAGCTTATTTGTAATCACAATAAATGTTGAAGCTATGTCATTTATATGAGTGATATGATAATCAATAATTGAAACTCTTTGAGATGTATCAAGAATCAAGTCTGATTAAGCTTCGACTTGTATAAATGACATCACAACTGACTCTTCAGATGACGTTTCATTTCTTTGCTTCGTCAAGCAATTATCAGAGCTGAGCATAGCATCTGATGTAATGTTAGTATCAAATAATGTCTTAATGATTTCTATAACTTTGACAGTATATATCAGATGTGAGCATGATTTACTTCATCTTGAACGCGACGTGTCTTTGATCATTCTGTCATGAAGCATACATCATCTGCTGAAATTATCTGTTATCACTGATCACTTTCTTCATCTCAAATGTGTATTTGATAGTAAATGCATGTTCTTCAAGCTTCAAATCTAGCTTTAGCAACTTCTTTCATTCATTCAAAAATATCTGCATTATGAAGTTAGAATTTGAACTGTCTGTCTTTGACATCATCTGATAAACTGAGCAGTAGCTAATTGCTGAAGTATTGATTCACGTTGTTGCTAACTGAAATACTTTCATATTCAACTTTTGATGATTCAAGATATGTTGTGTTGATGATATTGATCTTGCAAGCGATAAACATGTGTTACTTGCATCAATGAAGTTCTCATCTTTCGAAACTGAATTCATTGAAGTTGTAGATGTGAGAGATGTTACTGTCTGTAATGACAATTTTTGAGTCTTGCATCTTTCATTAACAGCATTATAATGAATGTTGAAAAGAACTCGTTGAATCAGCTTTTTACAAGTTTCATGAATATGAACAGTCTTTAAATCTTTAAATTGATTTGATTATTTGTCATTTAAAAACTTGATGCATAACTGTAATGCTTTGTTTTCGCTGACTGACTTAATCTTTGTCAAGAAAGATTCATTTGTAGTCAGTTAAACTGTGATTTGTTCATATATCTGTTCAACTTGTTTCACGTTGATTCAAAAAGCATTGCATATCTAGATTGATTGTCGAGTCGAATTTTCATATCTACATTCTGATTCAACTTGATTACTCAAGTTAAATCTTCTGATTCAACTCAATTACTTGAGTTGAATCTTCTGACTTGACTTGATCTTGATCTTGAATCAGAATTTGATTCGAGTTTTTGACTCAACTCGTCAAGCAATCGAATATGACATCAAGAGAACTAAATATAGAAATTTTTCCGATTTTTCGCCTTTGCATTATCTTTTTGCATTATTTTTTTGATAGAAAGCTATAAAGAAAAACATGAAGAGAAACATGAAGAGAAACATGAAGAGAAACATGAAGAGAAACATGAAGATTGTTTGATAGAGAGCTTTGATAGAAGACTATGATAGAGAGCTATGATAGAGAGTCATGACGAGAAACTATGAAGACTGTTTGATAAAGAGTCATGAAGAAAAGTCATGAAGAGAAGTCATGAAGAGAAGTCATGAAGAGAAGTCATGAAGAAAAGTCATGAAGAAAAGTCATGAAGAAAAGTCATGAAGAAAAGTCATGAAGAAAAGTCATGAAGAAAAGTCATGAAGAAAAGTCATGAAGAAAAGTCATAATAGAAAGTCATAATAGAAAGTCATAATAGAAAGTCATAATAAACTATCTATCTATCTATCTTCATGTCTTGACGAGTCAAGTCGAAAATTTCGAGTCGATACTCAATTTCAACTCTCTAACTCAACTCAATTACTTGAGTTGAATCTTCTGACTTGACTCAAATACTCAAGTCAAGAATTCTGACTTAAATCAAGTCTTAACGAGTCGAGTCGAAAATTTCGAATCAATACTCGATTTCAACTCTTTAACTCAACTCAATTACTCAGATTGAATCTTCTGACTCGACTCAAATACTCAAGTCAAGAATTCTGACTTGAATTAAGTCTTGATGAGTTGAAAACTCGACTCGACTTGACGCGATCAGTTTATGCACATTTAAGTTACATTGTTGAATTTGAGTTGATTCTCATTTAGCTGATCATCAACATGTTTAAGCGTGATGTTTCTCTTAGATGTGTGATACTCACTATTCATATTTATCATTTTCGCTCATTTGAATTGATTTTGAGCGAAGAATTGAGCTGATAGATTTAATGAACAAGATTAAGATAAAAGCTCAAGATGAAATGAAGTCTGACACGTCATCTTTGTGATCACACTCTATATGCAATTAGTGAGTTAAGTTTTCATCAATCATTGAAAGTGTTGAATATCAATGACTAAAGTCAAGCTACATTTGAATGAACATTGCTTGCAATGAAGCATGACTCATTGTATATGAAGTTCTTTTAGACGTATTCTTAAGATTCATCATGATCAAAATATATTGTTTATTCACATGATGTTGCTTTCAATTCTTCAAGTGAGAAGACTTAATTAAGCACATTGCAGAATGCAGATATAAATCAAGAGTATCATTGCAATGATTCAGATGATCTTGTGAATCAACATAAGTATGCAGTAACATTGAAGTGAGTAGATTGATTGATCTGCTAGAAGAGCACACACTTAAGTAAAGTAAGCAAAAGACACTGTTATAAATCATGAATTCTGTTACAAATTTGATGATTAATTTTCAATGAAATTATCGTTACTATAATATGAAGTTGAGAATATCATTCTTGCTAAATAAGATATTCACGCTAGTGTCGTAAATGAATTAACATGTCAATGATTGATTGTTTGATATGATGTTCAATAAATCATAAACAATTTAAACATTGCAAACTTCTTTATTTTCATGATGATTTAAAATGATATGTAGCAGTTAATACATCATCTCAAATGTATTGTTTAGATTTCTTTTTAACTCATGTTTATTGCTGAATAAATTAAAACGCAAGTATTTGATGAGATTGTCATGCTAAAATCAGACATATTCTGATCTTGTCTCAAAATTTATTTCACTCTATTTCTCTCTTATTTATGCTTTAAATTATCAATCTTAGCTTTTTCATTCACAGAAATTCTCAGCGAACAGCACAACTTAATTACTATCAAATAAATTATGATTGATTCACTTCAATGCTCTTGTTAAGTGATTTCTTTAAGCTGAGGTTTGAATTGCTATCATCTTGAAGAAGCAAATAATCTCATTCATTATCATTAGCTGTCTTACTTTCTTTAGATGACATAAAATTTCAAGCATTGTTGTTCATCATGTTGTTTGCAAATGACATAATACTATTTTGCTTCTTTAAGACATCTTCGATTATTACTGTTTCAACATTTAAATCATCACGCAGTTGATGTTTTATTGTCATGAAGTTGAAATCTGTTGATGATTTGTCGTAGTCAATGTATGTCTCTACTGTCTCAAATTCAACTTTTAGCTCGTTCAGCAGATGAAGTTTCTTAGAATAGTTGACTTGTAAACTTAATCAATTGATGATAATGACAAATAAATTTCTTAAGTGACTGCATTCAACTAGAAGATGATCAGAAAGAAATTGAAACTCAATTTTTATATCTTTAATCATCATGAAAATAATCATTGACTTTTCTTTCTTTTGATAAACATTTATTGTGCATGTCTTTACATTTTTCATCTGTAAATCTGACATCAATTTCTTTTTGAGTAAAGCTATCTGTATCAAATACAAGATGAGAAGAAAAATGTTAATTGAGAAAATCTTTGTCTTGATGTAGTCTATGATGAGACTGAATTTTATCTCGACTTCAATATCATTTTGTTTAAATTTGATGATGTTAATCATGTTGATTTTGCTGTTGACATTAATGAACACAATAAACACAGCAATGTTGCAAAAGATATTCAACACAGCAGTTGCAAAAGCAATATTTAAATGAAGAGTCATATCAATTTTAAACAGCATTTCATCTTTATATCAGATTTTTAATATGATGTTGTTTAAAATTGAGATGATACAATATTGTTTTTTAAACATTTGATGAAAATAATCATTTATCATGAATTTATTAAACAAGAAGCAATTAAAATAAAATGCAAAATAGTTTTCTTGAACATTTTTCTGAAATGATGACAGTTGCTCATCATCTTCAGACATGTAAATAGTAATAACATTTTCAACTTATGTCATATTAACAAAGATCTTGACATTCTAAAGTCTGATAATTTTTTGCAAGATGACATGATTAACTTTAAACTTTTGTATAAGTGAATCATCATTGATAGTTATTGTACAAATCATCACATAAATATCTGTCTTAAGAATATTCTTGCAAAGCTTTTTGCTCATGAAAATTCATTTATGCTTTATTTTGCAAATTCAATTATTCTTTTATTTTTATTTTAATTCAGAACTATGTGAAGTTTTGAATGTATATTTGATGATCAATCTTGTTCAATTGCTTGTTGAGTTTAACCTGAGTGCAATGACTTAGAAATTTTTGTTTTATTCTATTTTTTATCTTATTTTTCACTTGTATTGAGCAAAAAGTAATTGTATCATGATTGTTTTTAATTTCTTCAAAATTGTTCTTTGAATTGATTTCATTGCTGCTATTAAACTCATTGTTTTTTAAATTATCATTCTTGAATTTGATAGTATTAAGTTCATTAATTTTGAAATCATCATTTTTAACATCATCATTCTTGAAATCATCATTCTTGAAATCATCACTCTTGAAATCATCACTCTTGAAATCATCATTCTTGAGATCATCATTTTTGAGATTGCTGATCTTAAAATTATTCTTCTTGAAATCATCACTCTTGAAATCATCATTCTTGAAATTATCATTCTTGAAATCATCATTCTTGAAATCATCATTCTTGAAATTACTAATCTTGAAATTATTCATTTTGAAATCATCATTCTTGAAATCATTGATCTTGAAATTGTTCTTCTTGAAATCATCACTCTTGAGATTGCTGATCTTGAAATTGTTCTTCTTGAAATCATTCTTCTTGAAATCATCACTCTTGAGATCATCATTCTTGAGATCATCACTCTTAAGATCATCACTCTTGAGATTCTCACTCTTGAGATTCTCACTCTTGAAATTCTCATTCTTGAGATCATCATCATTAAAATCATCATCACTGAAATCATTGATCTTGAAATTATCATTCTTACTAAAATCATTGCTCTTGAATGCAATAGTCTTGAAATCATCAATCTTGAGAACATTAATCTTGAAATCATCATTCTTAATAATTTTCACTAAGATTGATTGATAGTTTGAATTCTTAAAACTTGATGATTGATGTTTATTAAATTTACATAATTTCATAAGCAGTGTTGACATATTGACATTATGTATTTGATAATGATAGTCATGAATTTCATGAGATTGAATTCTGCTCTTTTTGATCAGATGATAAATCATGAAATCATATATCATATTCAAAAGTGAAGCAATTTCAGTTCAATGCATCTAATTGAAATGAGATTTTTGAGTCATATGCTTGAGATTTTCATATGCAAGAACTTTGTGCTTCGTTGAGAATGTATGATAGTGAATGCAATGTTAATTCATGATGTCAAGTTTCTTCTGATAAAGAGCTTCAAATTGTTCATGTAGCTTAATGATGAATGCATCTGCAGCATAATTAAATGAGCTTAATACTTTGACTTTCTGATCGATGCTTATCAGCAGCAAAGTGATAATAACATTCATGAATATCTTGCTTAATTCAAATACATCTTTGATCAAATTGAAGTTATTTGAAAGAGTATAATAATACTGTAGTATTTTCATTTGTTTTTCATTGAAAGAAATATCTCATGCATTAAACTTTGCTTTAATATCATCATTTTTGAATATGTTTATTTCTTTCTTTGTATGCAGATCTTGATCGATGAGAATGTCTCTTCATTTGAGATTGTGAATCAATTTCTTCTCATTGATATGAGCAAAATTCAGTTTTTTGATAGCTTTTAATTGAATCTTGAACGTAATGTCTGATCTCACTGCATTAACTTGAATGATAATCAAAGAATCTTTGAAACAGTACTTTTGAATTCACTTGTGATTAGTCTTCTTTAACATGAATCAAAGATCAAGAGTAAACTTCAGTTCAAGAGTGCTTCATTTATTATTAATGTGTGAATAATGAAGTGCTATTATAATATTCATAGTTGACGTGAATATGAAAGATGTAGAAACGATTGTTGCAGTTCAGATCTCAATTTCTATCTGAATCTTGAAGTGATTCTCAACTTTGAATTAATATTCAAAATGTTTCAACAATTTAATGAAATCTAAATATTCTTGATTATTGTTGAAAACAGAGAACAGTACTGTTATCTCTGTGATTAGACTGATCATCAAGTTGAATTTTCATATCTACATTCTGACTCAACTCAATTACTTGAGTCAAATCTTCTGACTCAACTTGATTACTTGAATTGAATCTTCTGACTCAACTTGATATCAATCTCGAATCAGAGTTTGATTCAAATTCTCGACTCAATTCGTTAAGCAATCGAATATGATGTTAAGAGAACTAAATATAGAAATTTTTCCGGTTTTTCGCCTTTGCATTATCTTTTTGCATTACCTTTTTGATAGAAAGCTATAAAGGGAAACATGAAGAGAAACATGAAGGGAAACATGAAGAGAAACATGAAGAGAAACATGAAGATTGTTTGATAGAGAGCTTTGATAGAAGACTATGATAAAGAGCTATGATAGAAAGTCATGACGAAGAACTATGAAAACTGTTTGATAGAAAGTCATGAAGAAAAGTCATGAAGAAAAGTCATGAAGAGAAGTCATGAAGAGAAGTTATGAAGAGAAGTCATGAAGAAAAGTCATGAAGAAAAGTCATGAAGAAAAGTCATGAAGAGAAGTCATGAAGAGAAGTCATGAAGAAAAGTCATGAAGAAAAGTCATAAAGAGAAGTCATGAAGAGAAGTCATGAAGAGAAGTTATGAAGAGAAGTCATGAAGAAAAGTCATGAAGAAAAGTCATGAAGAAAAGTCATGAAGAGAAGTCATGAAGAGAAGTCATGAAGAAAAGTCATGAAGAGAAGTCATGAAGAAAAGTCATGATAGAAAGTCATAATAGAGAGTCATAATAGACTATCTATCTATTTATCTTCATGTCTTAACGAGTTGAATCGGAAATTTCAAATCGATACTTGATTTCAATTCTTTAATTCAACTCAATTACTTGAATTAAATCTTCTGACTCGACTCAAATACTTGAGTCAAGAATTTTGACTTGAATCAAGTCTTAACGAGTTGAAAACTCGACTCGATCTTGATGACTTGACTCAACGCAATCAGTCTATCTGTGATTAGAAATCTTCACATTGATTCAATGAAGCAATATTCGCATTAATTCAACGTTAGTGAATGAGTATTTACTCTTTGTTCACTTCTTTTCTTCATCATTCATCTTGTATGTTCAATCTACTAGATAGTTCAATATATATTTACATGTTTATCTGCTCTCTTGTTCTCATATATCAAGAGATTATGAGCTTGAATTAGCGCTATTATCGCTATTGCAAAAAAAATAACAAAGAGCAAAAGCATTGAACTCACTGTCATTAAAATCAATGAATATTTTCTTTATTAATCTTCATTCTCTTCATATCTCAATCATCACACAACAATGAAAGATTCAAATAATTATCAATTCTCTAAGCTAAAGAAAAGCGAGAATTACAAGTCATGAAAGATAAATATAATCAGTACTCTGAAAGTCAAAGATCTCTGATGAGTTATCTCAAGAAAGCTGAAGAAATCAATAATTTCAAATTCTGAATTCAAGACAGCAGTCAAAAAAAGTACATCAGTACTATTCTTAATTGAAAAGACAAGAATGACAGAATCTGCAATGTGATTATTTTCAGCATTGAACAGAAACTCAGAGTACATATAGTTAAAATAAAAGACATCATCAAGATGTGATCTATTCTGAAGACTCAATATGAGCAGTTGAACTTGATCATTCTATATCTGATGATCAAAGAACTCACTTGATCAAAGCAATTGAATTTCAATTTCATACAGAACTATGTTGACTCACTTAAGTGAGCTGTCATCAAGTGTTCAGACATCGATAATGCAATAGCATTCTGAATGCTTAGCAATCTCTTTCTTCTAGATCTCAACGAAAGTCTAGAATTGTACATCTTTGACTTGATACAGAGCATCAAGATCAACAAAATCGACTTATTTATAAAGAATATAATTATCGCTCTAGTTGATCACGATAAAAGATCAAACGATGAGAAGAATTTCAGTTTCAAGAGCATGATAGCTCAGTTTAATGACAAGAAGTCAAAATTCAAGAACTTTTGAAAGAGCTCAAATAAATAATGTTCTCATTGCGAGCAATTGAGTCACAGACAAGAGAATTGCTGATATTTATATTCTAAGCTTCGTTCAGAAAAATGAAAGTCTAGTCAGAAAAAAAAGAATCTAATCATTGACTTTGAAGTCAGAATAGTCAGAACTATGAAGATCTTCTTCGTTTATTGAGCAGACAGTCGTATCAACGTCTGATGAATAAACATCAAAGCTGAGAATCATGTCTGCTACAACAAGAACTTGTTCAATAAACAGTCATATCAAAAGATCATTGATAACAGCATTGTTACTGCAAATAATGAAGCAGTAGTCATTGTCAAAAAAGATTCAATTATGATCAACATTTTGCTGAATGATCAATCAATCAAAATTTGACTGATCAATGTTTATCACTGTTCAGAACTACACTATAATTTGATGTCAGTCAATCAGGTGAAAGTCAAAGAGTATACATGTAGTATAAAGAATGACAGATTTCGATTTATGAATTCAAAGAGTGTCGTCGTTCTCACTGACTTAAGAAATGAAGAGAAAGTCTATTTCATGAATACATCATTCATTCTTTCAAAATCAGTCATTCTGACAAGCAGTTCAGAATCAGTCAAGATGTCATGACGTCAATGACATAAATGATTAGCTTATCTGAATATGACAGACGTCAAACGCCTGATCAACATGAGCATCGACATCGATGTGAATTCGACAAATAATCTAGAAAAGAAGAAATTCTCAGAAATGATATATAAAATCTGTGTCATAAACAAGCAACATAAAACGTCAAGTCAAAAACCTCACATCAGAGTCATCAAAGTAAATGAGCTAGTACATACGAATCTTGTCAACGATAATAAAATATCTAAGATCGATGAAGAATCTAAATATGTGACTACTATGATTGATGATTACAGCGAACATACAATCATTTATCTACTAGAACGAAAATTCAAACTAAAAGATGTACTTCAAAATTATCTGAAATTGATGAAGACTTGAGACACTTCGATTCATCGACTGCATTCAGATAATGAAGATGAGTATGCTGATCATCAAATCATTGAATTGCTCAAAGAGCATGAGATTAAATGAGAGTTGATGACATCATATAACTTGAGTTAAAATGAGATTGCAAAGCGATGTTTTCGCACTCTTTTTGAACGAACTCGCGCTATACTGACTAGCGTCAAATTGTCAATAAGACTATGAGAAAAGACAATAATGACTATCATTTATCTGAAGAACAGAAGTTCTATTACTGCGTTGAACAATATAACTCTCTATGAGGCATAACATGACAAGAAGTCTGATCTTAGTTATTTACATACGTTTGAATGCATAGTCTATCATCATGTGAAGAAAGCTCATTGAAAGCTTAATAACAAGAGCTTAAAATGTCAGTTTTTGAGCTATAAGAAAGTCAATCAGTTTCGCTTGTGAAACAATAAGAAGATACTAATATCTAGTTATATTCAATGAGACGAGATAGTCATTGAAGTCAAGAAGTATGATGAAGATCTTTTGATACTATTCTTTGATGATCAAATCGAAGATGAATCTTTCTCGTCAAAATCTTTCTCGATAATAAGCACTGAAAATGCGAAGATTGCGAAAATTCTTGACAATTACTCAGCAAGAACTTCATCTGCTACTTCAAAATGTACAATTGTATCTGAAACATCAGTCGCTTCGCAGAAAGCTAGAAGCAGATTATCAGAACTAGAATCAAGCGAGTCAGATAGCTTAAGCAATTCTGATGCTTTAAGCGAACATTTCAAACGAGCTATTGCTGAATCTGTTGATTACAGAGCTCTCAATGATCTCTGAGTCAAAGATCATAATCGAAGCTTTGTCAGTAAAGCAAACCGAGTTCAAATTGAATCAAATACTTCACAAACAGTGAAACATGCTAAAGCTAGTCTTGATTGAGAACAATGAAAGCTTGTATTCAGAAGTGAGCTTGATGCTCACATCAAAAGTGACATCTTTACTCTAAGAACATCTTCGTTGAATTAATAAATATTGTCAACGCGCTGAGTAACTATCATTAAGCGAGAGCTCAAAGAAAAGATGATCAAATACAAAGCTAGATGAGTGTGTAAAAGATTTTGTCAGAAGCAGAGAATTGACTATGACGAGATCTTTGCTTTGATGATCAGAGTCACGATCATCAAAATGCTTCTAGCATTGATGATTAAATATGACTACGAAGTTGAACAAATGAACGTCATCATCGCTTTTCTAGAAGCACATCTAAAGAAAGAGATCTGAATGCAGCAATCTTCAAAGTTTAAGCAAAAAGAATTAAATGAAATCTTTTTGATCTGTTGTTTAAACAAGGTTTTATATGAACTAAAACAGACGTCTTGAGAATGATATGCAACTCTGAAAGTTTACCTCATCTTCATCAACTATCAAAGAGTAGAAATTAATCATTCAGTGTTCATTCATGATAATGACATCATTATCGCTATTTATGTAGACGATTTACTTATTCTAGAATTGAACATATTTGATATCAAAGCACTGAAGCTGCAATTTGCAGAGCGCTTTCAAATGAAAGATCTTGACTCAATCAAGTGATATTTAGAAATGCACATAACTCATGATAAAGCTGAACAAACTCTTTGAATCAATCAAAGCATTTATATCAAGCGAGTCATTAAGCTTCTGAGCATAAGCGACTGCAGCTCAACTAAAACATTGATGCATCACAGATGTCAGCTCAAAAAGAACGTCTATTAAAAGTTCAAGAAGTGAGTCGAGTATCAAGCTATCTTTGAAGAAATAGAGAACTATCAATCAATCATTGAAACACTGATGTAAGTAGTCTGTCAAACATGATCAAACATAGTTTATGCAGTGAGCAAATGCAGCAGATATTCAACGAATTCTACTCTCAATCATGATCTAGCTGTCAAACAAATTATTCGTTATCTAGTCAAAACTGCTCAGCTGAGACTTTGATATGAATCTTTCAAAGTGAAGAAAGTTGAGAAAGTTGAATTCTTTGAATATATCGATTCAGCTCATGCAAATTGCTTGAATTTTTGAAGATTCATCTTCGACTATATGTTTTTCCTATGAAGTGAATCAATTAGCTGAAGCTTCAAACGTCAGCAATGCATTAGCACGTCATCTGCTGAAGCTGAATACGTCAACAAATGTAATGCAGTCAAGAAATTGATCTTTCTGATTCAAGCATTGAAAGAGATGAGATATGATGATTTGAATACAAATTCAACTATCATTTTAGCTGACAATCAAGCGACTATAAAAATAAATAGCAATCTCGTCAATCATTTTCAAGTCAAGCACATTAATACATCATATCACTGTGTTCAAAACAAGGTAGAAGAGAGAGCAATTAGATTGAAATACATACTCATTGATTAAATGATGATCAATGATCTCATCAAGTCTTTGAAGTCAAGCAAATTTCTGAGATTCAGATCAGTCATGAAACTAGCTTCAAGAAGTGAAGCTACTTTCGTTGAGCATGACGTTGACGAGTAAAAGAGCATGAATATACAGTCAGTAAAAAGTCTGAATAGCTTCATATGAAGCTTTAATTTCTAAGAAAGAGTGTTGAAAACAGAGAACAGTACTGTTATCTCTGTGATTAAAAATCTTCGCATTGATTCAATGAAGCAATCTTCGCATTAATTCGACGCTAGTGAATGAGTATTTACTCTTCGCTCACTTTTTTTCTTTATCATTCATTTCATATGTTCAATCTACTAGATAGTTCAATATATATTTACATGTCTATCTGTTTTCTTGTTCTTGTATATCAAGAATTATCATCTGTCGTAGTAATCAGAACACGCAGCTTGCAGTTTAATGCTTGAGATTCAGAGACTACAATCTTCTGAACTTTATTCGCTTGTACAACATTTACATCTTCACACAATCAGCATTCGTGATCATCACGATAAGTGCAATGATATGATAAGTTGACAATGAGATAATTTTCTCTGATCGTAATCTGATCTTTTTGAATTGTATGCTTGCTTGAAATGAAGTGATCAAATCAAAAATCTGTTGATGAAAAAACATGCTCTTAAGCACAAAAGTGCTGAAAAACTTCTCATTAAGCAAGAAATTGATCATTTTGCACAATGCTGATAAAAGTCGCAATAATTATCTTCTTAGTGACAAATGTTGTAAACAGATCATAAATGATGTGATGTATGTATGCAAGATGATCATTGATGTCTTTCATGTAAAGCTTGATTTCATTGAATTGAGTCGTGATTGATTAAAATTTCAGCTGAAGTAAGCTCAGTTGTTCATAGTTTCTGATATTAATCATCATCTCATCTTCAAGATTATGATGCATGTACATCTTTTCAGTTCAAAATCTTGAACTCTGACGTTGCTTCAAATACTTGTGAATGATAATGTCTTTGATCATCGAATCGCTGTTGATATAAAAGACTCAGTTATAAATGATGTCATGCTTGAGTCTTTGTTCTTCAACTGATGTCATTAAGTGAAGCTTTACATCAAAAATGATGTTGACAGTTCAGTTTGAAATCATCTCAAAGATGATTTTCGTCTTGACATAATATTTATCTTCAACACTTTTTATGATATCAATTGCTTCATTAAGATCATTTTCATAAAATAGTATCAGCTTTGCTTTGAAGATAATGAGAATACATTGAGAAGAATTTATATTTTCAAGAAGTAAGAACTCATCATCAGATGATTGATTTTTAGTGTGTTTTTGCATTGAGACAATGAAGTTGACATTCTCATGTTTAAATGTCTGAGATGTGTCGTAGTAGTTCATCGTTTGATCATCTTGTGAAACTTTCAATTTCTTTGTCATGTTGACTGATTCTCGCTTGTAAAATGTGAGATGAGAGAATGAGAAGCTGTAGCAAACAATTTCACATTAGTCAATTCATTATGTATAATTTAGATAAATTAATCATCTGTAATTCACAAGTAAAGAGTGTATAAAATGATTTGATGTTTCAATGATCTGTAGTTGTAGCTTCAATGAAGCAACGTTGAGATAAGAAAGTTGTAGCTTAAGATTGATCTTACTCAACAAAGTAAGTTAATTGAAGTAAAGTATATGTCAACAGCAACTAAAGTCAGATCAGTTTAATGTACATTGAAAAGTGCAAATGCTGATGAAATATAACTCACAGAAACACATGTTGTAACTTGATACTCACTGTAAATTGCACTTGTGTATCGTTGATAAACAATGATACTTATCACAATGAGTGATGAGCGATGACTTGCATCTATGTAATGATTGAATGCAAATATTAGAGCAAACTCTGACGTGTTTGCTCTGTAATATCTTTCTTATTTGTCTATGATGATTTGACTAAAAGTGATACATACTCTGATAGAGTAGACAAAAGATGAAAGATGAAAGATGAAATTAATTCAAAGATTTACTACAAACTAATTGATTATGTAGTGTTGCAATCTATATGCTGTAATGTGAATATTTACGTTCAGTAATGAATTGCATCAAGATAAAGATGTGTGAATCATTTGCATTGAACGAGATATATGTTCAATGAATCAGAACTACATTTGCAAAACACTTAATTTGATTAACAAGCTTTCATAGCAGCAGAAGTAATGCTCAGTAGAAGATTGAAGAATCTAGAGTAACTTTACCTCTTTTGCTATGTATATTATCAATGTGAATTGAGATAATCTTTATGAAACATTTATTCATTTCTCTGTATTTTATATTTTTAACAGACAGAATGCAAAGTATCTGTTCTTTTAAAAACAGCATTCTCTGATTTATTCTTGTGAGAAGCTGCGTGATAGTGATAGAAGTGCTTTCAAATCAAGATGTGAAAATGTTTTTGAATATTCAATAAGATGACGAAAATCTACACTTTTGATCTGAAGAATTGCAGAAGAAGATAAAGAGATATTGTAATGCTTAAGTGCATGTCTTAATAAGAATGCTTCTGAAGCATGAATGAAAAACAATTGTATTCATTTAGTTACTGAACATCATCTTCAGTTTGTAAGTCAGTCTGTCAAATTAACATATGTGTGAAATAGTCTCAATTTTATATGACAAAATTGTAGATTTTGCTATGAACATCATGTGAGATTCAATCGATATTCTTTAGTTTGACAAACAACAATATTGTGTTTCAAAAGCATCTTTCTTCTCACAAGCATGATTACAAACAATCATATAATATGAGCTTTCAATCTTTCAAGAGCAAAAATGTATCATTCTATCTTATTCTCTTCTTGCTTACACTTTGCATAGACATCATCTGTAGCTTCAACATGTATTTCTTCTCTTGTTTGATCTCATCATTAATCTTACTGCTGACTATTTGAGTTGAATTTTGAAGTGAAATTTACGTAATTTATATCATCTTAGAAATGATCTTCTTGATGAATTTGAATTTTTCAAATAGAGTGACATTAGCGACGCTGTTGATGCATTTGATGAAAGATTCATTATGTGTTGAATTGATAAAAGTACTACTGACTTTCTTTAATAAGTATGTATGATTTGTAATACTTGAAGCACTGCTCATAGTGATTTACATACATATCAAATCTAACGAGAATATCGAGTGAAACTCTTTCATTCAAATTTGAATAAGACTCAACATCAGCAAACAAAGATGATTTGATTCAAGTATCTAATTTGATCATTAATAAGCATCTTCATTGTTTGATTTCTATTGATTTTGAAGATCGATGATAGAAGACATTCAAACTGAATTAAATATAATGAGATTTGAGTAGAAGTAAAATTCAATCTAATCAAATATAAACAGTAGATGCAAATCTTTAATACAGTACTTTAATTCAATCATTGATAATATCGCTCTGCTATCAACTTATTATTAAATGACAAGAGTATTGTTTGCATTGATTTTATTAAAGCGCAGTCTGATGTTCAAAAAGACTTGTATCTCTCTGATGAAACATGATTTAGACATCGTTCTGTCAACAACATGATTTCAGAAAACAATTCAATGTTTCACGCATGTTCTCATTGTGACAAGCTTGCGAAAAACATCAGTGAACTAAAGCAACATCTCATTAAGTATGAAGTGCTCATACATAAGCAGTCTTGAACAAGACTTAAGTCTAGATGTTCATCAATAATTGTATCAACACTTGATGTTGATCGATGAAAGAAAATTGATGATGTAACTGATATACATCTTACAGAAGATATTAAACAGAAGAATTGTTAGTGACTGAATTCAAAAGCAGATAATAAACTATACGAAGTCAATGATATGCTAGATTCAATCAACGACGAAAGACAGTCAGTTTCTATATTGAAAGAAAAGAAATATGCATCAGATGAAGATTGAACTTCAATACAGACTGATTTTATTCATGTTGAGTCAGAACTTCTGTCAACGTCTTTGATCATACAAGTTGAGTTATTCAAGAAGATTATTGAAAAAAGAGCTGCAATGATCATTGATATATCTGTGATAATTTTTGAAGAAAGATCAAGAAAACGTTGATGAGAATGTGATGATTTATATATTACGAAGTATTATTTCTTTCAGAACAAAACAGACTATGCATTTGCATTATGACTGTATCAAACTAGAATTACGAAAGAAAATGTATGCAAGTACTTCAACAATATATGATTACACTCACTTCACTCATTGCTAAGCTTTCAAACATCTGATGAGTAATTAAATTTATTGCATCAAATATCATACAATATTGATAATGAACAATGACAGTTAAGAGCATTCTGTATATCATTTATGTATGAAGAAGCAGATGCAGTTTAATATAATATTAAATATCAGAATATTATCAACTCACTTCGTTTTCTTTTGAAACATTGATCATTTGAAAAAGATCTCATTTATGCGCTCATTTGTCATTACAACGTGAACAATTGTTGAGTTTATAGTGAGATGCATACAATCAATTGATGATAAATAAACTGATCACATCAAGTCAAGTACTTGACTCGTCAAGACTCAATTCAAGTCAGAATTCTTGACTCAAGTATTTGAGTTGAATCAAGATGTTTAACTCAAGTATTTAAGTTGAATCAGAGGGTTGAAATCGAGTATCGACTCGAAATTTTCGATTCGACTCGTCAAAACATGAAGATAGATAGATAAATATTCTATTATGACTTTCTATTATGACTCTCTATCATAGCTTTTCTTCATGACTTTTCTTCATGACTTTCTATCAAACAGTCTTCATAGTTTTTCATCATGACTTTCTATCATAGCTTTCTACCATAGCTTTCTATCATAGCTCTCTATTAAAGCTTTCTATCAAAGCTCTCTATCAAATGATCTTCATGTTTCTCTTCATGTTTCTCTTTATGTTTCTCTTTATGACTTTCTATCAAAAAGATAATGCAAAAAGATAATGCAAAGACGAAAAATCGGAAAAATCTCTATATTTAGCTCTCTTGATGTCATATTCAATTTCTTAACGAGTTGAGTTGAGAACTTGAATTGAGTATTGACTTGAAATCAATATCAGATCGAGTCAGAATGTTGAAATTGAGTATTCAAGTTGAGTCAGAAGATTGATATTGAGTACTTGAGTTGAGTCAGAAGATTGATATCAAAACTCAACTTGATGATCAGTTTAATGATAAAAAACACAAAAGAAGCTTTCTGATGATGTCACTATAGTGTTGCTTCTACTGACAACAGACAAGACAACTCTGACTCAACATTAGAATGATCTCGTTGCATAATTTTTTTATCTCATCATTAAGAACTTGTCTTGATGTATATGATGAGCACAATTCAGATCAGAAATGATTCTTCAGACATTTCTTCTCATCATCAACAGCGATCACAATAGAATAAAATCTCAGATTTGACATGTGACTTTATCAACTATACTCAAATGTAAGCAGCATTACTTCTTTAAGAATATGTTTAATATTCATTATATTAATGATTGAGAAAGTGATCAAAGACGATGTCGACATCATCTGCGCTGACAATCTTACGAGAAAGTGTCATTCTATTATCATTGAATTCATGATGAACTATGAAGAACAGATTTTAATTATGAGCATAAAGAAGAATCAGCAGTGCTCTATTTATCAAATATCTTCTCAGAAAAGAGAGAATCTTATGAATATTTAACAGTCACATATTCATCAATTCACTCAAAGACAGATTCAACAGCAGAAAAAAGATAATATTTCTAAAAAAAATAGTATCTGAGTTCATTTCATTTGCAACTTCGCGTGATCTCATTACATGATTAACATACATGAGTGTATAATGATCGATATTCTGCATCAGTTACTCAAAAACACAGTTATCTACATGCTTGATTGACTTGACGAACTTATTGAGAAGAGAATTGTTGCATCTAGAAAGAAGAAAGAATATCAACTATATATTAATCATGCTTTCAATGTAGCTCAGTTGAACAAACGATTTTGCAATATATCTGCATTCATTAAACTCAAAATCTTTACAAAGTATAGCGTCATTAAACAGTGAATGACTTCAAATAGAAAGATTGTGATTCATCAGATACTTTCAATCATTACATCACTGCTTACTTATGAATCATTTGCAGCGATGCATTGTACTCGAGCAATGATAGATTTTATAATGCTCGCTTAATATACATCACATGACGAAAACACTCTTAGATATATGCAGCACACTTTTTTTCGATGAAACAAATTAAAGAAAGTTTTTTGACATCTTTGATCTCTTGATACAGATACATAACAGAGACATTTCAATATTTCAAAGTTTCATGCAATGATTCATTATGCAAATTTTATTCATTGATATGATGTTGTCAACAATGTTAACACAAAATATGAGAAGATCTGTCATAAACATCTGATTAAGAAATTCTTTGATCACATAAATAAACGTGATACTTTTCTGAATTAACTGATACATCACAACACAAGACATTTTAATCTGCTAGCAATGAAGAATGTACTATTGTATGAAAAGACTAAATTTATTCAGATAAAGAAGAACATGATGAGTGCAATGATAACAACTCTTTGTCGAGCTATTGATCTTAGCAAATTGAGCATTTCAGTATCACATGCACAGTGCTATCAGATTTTAGATGCAAGACTAGATTCAAAGAAATGATGTCTTGCATCTACATTAATGAAGAATCTCAATATTTTCGAATTTCTGAACGTGTTGACTGTGTTCATTCATGAATCTTGCAACGTCATAAATGAAATTCAAGTATTCAATCATGATCTTGATAAGTGAGTCAAGAACGCAGTCGATGCAGAATCATGTTTTATAACAATTTATGACTTTCTTGTATGCTGAAAGTGAGACGAGAAGAATGAGAATGATTCAAATAGTCTCATCAAAGATAAAGTTATCTGTGCATTGAACTGATAAAAGAGTGAAAAATGAAGATGTGACTGTGTTCTGATACAAAAGTCATCTGCTTCAAGCAATGATTCATCAGATACACTGAATGATTATTTGTTTGAGTGACTACAGCTCATCATATCAGTCATTGATTGATTTCAATGAAATGACAGAGACTGTCTCTTGAAATACATTGATGCTTTCATTAATTTACTGAAGTCTTGAAATAAAAGCACACAACAAAAAGTACATAAGATGATGAAGATAAAACACTGATCAAAACAAATATTTAAGAATTCTTGTTTCATCGACGACAGAAAATTTTACAACATGTTAACAATTTTACGAAGTTTACATGTTATGTCAACAATCACTAAGCAAAAGAAAGTAGAATAGAGAGACTTCTTTTACATTAATAACTTCGTTGATTGAGACACTTATAATATCTTTTATGACAAAGACTTTCTTACTAATGAAACAAGAGCAGTCAAGAAGTTCAATGAACTAGATAAATAGTATGTACATAAGTGTCATATGTTACAGAGACAGAAAAAGCAATCAAGACTAGATTTTCTTTATCATGATTAATAAAAATGATAAACAGTTTCAGAGAAATTTAAAGTGACTCAAAATGAACACAAATTTGACTTTGCATTCGATCTATTAGAGATTTTAGCTTTTTCGAACACTTTCATTTCAACTTCAAGAAAGTGTGTTCAGATCTTCATCAAGTCAACATATAAGATCATTAAATCAGTAAATAAATCTTTTCTCAGTTTATCATTCTTGATGAAAAAAACAATCACAACGCACGCATCACAAATTTTGAAAAAGAGCACTACAAACAAGACAGAGTAAATCTAGAAGATGATTGAACGACGATGAATTGCACGAATCGCAGCAGTGCTGATTCGAAGATGATTGCGAGCGACGTTGATTCGTCGCAAGAAAACAGAGACGCGAGATCGAAACACTCACGTGACGACGAAGAGAACGTTGCTAACATTATTGATCTACTAATAAAGATATCAACGTTAGAGAAAGAGAAGAGCAAAGATCATTCGTGAAAAGAGATAGCATTGAAGCTGGTTCGACGTCTTCGACTCGACTCAGAAGAAAAACATCACGCGAATCAGAACGCGTTCATCGCGAAGAATGTACAGAAACTGAAGACATCAGTTCAACTGCTTAACAAGCAGTTGCATACACAGAGAAACACGCGTCTTTCAACGAAAATCACGTCATGAGCGAACGTGGCAAGAGAAGAAATAGCGACGAGAGAGCAACGTTTCAGAGATGACTCGTCGTCGCTTCGCAAGAGACGAGAAGTCATGATTAAGATAATGAACAGAAGAGAAATAAAAGAGATACAGAAGAAGTCGATCGAACAGATTCTACAGAGAATCGCAGGCGTGTTGACAGGTCAAAGAAACCTAATCGTGTCACTTCGCAAGCTGAGCAGCGATGACATTTCCCTTCACGCAGTTAGCTCAGATGCTCGAGCAAACCTGAAAAAGACTCAGACGTGAGCAAAAGAAATCACGAGTTTGACACGCGTAGCACGTCGAACCTTCGCAGTGCTGACACATGAAGTACGCACTACAATAGACATGAGCAATCAAGAAAAGATCATTGAAAGGCTGATAAAAGATAACGCGAGACTTCATGAAGATCTGGAAATTCTAAGAATAGTCTGACTCAAGAAGGTAGCAGATAGCGAAAAGACTCATTCATCGCTCATCGTAGAGATCGCGATCGAAGCGATGATGAATCGACTAATGAACGTGAGCATGCTGAACTTGTATCAAGAATGTGCATGCGAGCTATTTGAAAAGAACTGTCGCATCACACAGTGCTTCAGATGTCACGAATTTGATCACATGACTAAGATCTGCAGAAAGAATCAGCGCTGCGAAAAATGCGCAGGCAAGCATTACATAGAGAAGTGTGTGATGCCTTTGAATAGAAGACGTTGCGTCAACTGCAATGAAAATCACGAATTCTGAAGACGCATCTGCCTCAAGTGACGATAGCAGATGAAACAAGCGTTCGAAATCTATAGAAATAGATCGTTCAGATATTCTAAGACGTCTAAATACAATCGCACACTCTTCTCGCTGTTTCTGAACTCTTTAGATTCAACGAACTCTTCAGATTCAACGAATTCTTTCGATTCAACGAATCTCTCGAGCTCAGCAACAGTCATGCTGAAAACACGCAGTTGAATCGCTGATGAATCAGCTTGACAGGTAGTAGAGATCAAGAAGAGACGAGTCGATCTTTTCTCTTGCGTGAATAGTGACTCAGACGAGACGACATCTGAGCAGATTCAGAAACGTTCAACCAGAAAGTGAGAAAGATCGTCGATGATCAAAAGCATACAAAGAGTCTTCTCATTGCAGAGTCAACAACAGCTACGAATAACTTTATAACGAAACAGTCTTTTCTACGAATTCTACAGTACAACATCAGAAAATCATTAAGAATTCAAGAATCGTTTCTAATTGACAGAAAAGTTCGCGAATTCGACATAGTAGCTATACAGAAGCAAGGTCACAACAACAACAACTCGCAGTCATTTAGCGCAGCACACAACTTCTTTCACCTAGTGAAAAACTCGTCATCTCAATCAAGAACATGCATATACGTTAACAAACGTCTAAGATTTGATCAATAAATAGTAGAAACAGCTGAGTCAGACATTTGCTCAATCAGAATATTAACTTGCAACACAGATGATGAAACGCAGACGCTAAGACTTCTAAACGTCTACAACTCATGCTCACTGTCTACTACATTTACAGAGAAATCTTCAATCATTTCTCGTTTGAACGAACTACTCAAGAATGACTGCGAACAACTAATTGTAGAAGATTTCAATCTACATCATTCTCACTGAGAGAGACGAAGATGCTTCACTCGTCATATGACGACTGATACTCTACTAAACGTCATTACAAACGCAAGGCTGAAATTATTACTGAAATCAGGCACTATTACTCGCGAAGCTCACAATCAATTTACGACGATTGATCTAGTCTTTAGCAGCGAGAAAATACAGTTCATGACACGCAAGTGCAAGATACGAATCAATCTGCATCAGAGGTTGAATCATCTTTCGATCGTCACAGAGCTATGCCTACAAACAATCTCAGTGCAATTCTCGACTTGACAACTTTGAAAGAAAATAAATACAGAAGCATTGAGTGCTTATCTGCGAATACATCTATCTTTGAAACGCTCTCTAGACGACAAGACTATGATGAATGACAGAGTGTGCAAGATTATCAGAGTGCTACAGAAGATCATCGAGAAATTTATTCTTTTGACAAAGTCATCAAATCGAGCAAGAGACTTTTGAAATCAAAGCTGCTTCGAAGTAGTAATGAAATCAAGACGACTGCAAATCATATGAAAAACACAAGACACATTAGAAGCGTGAAATGAATATCTGAAGCACAACGATCATAAAAACAAGATCATTCGACAAATGAAACGCGCACACTTCAGAACACAAATGCATGAGCTGAGCGAAGCATTCAAATCGATATGACGCTTTGCAAAATGAGCTAGAATCAAAAGTCAGCTATCTAAAAAGCTTTCTCAGTTTTCGTCACTGAAGCGAAGCGACATCGATCATATGATAACGACATTCGAGAAAAAAATCGAGATACTGCGAAGAAAGTTCTTTTTCTCACCTTCTCAAGCGAATGTCAGCGACATCGCAGAATCATTCATATCTCTGACAGTCTCATTCAATTCACGCATCACAGAAGATGAAGTGAAGCAGACAATCAGACGAGTAAAAGCAGACAAAGCGTCGAGCGCTTCAGATATTTCAAACAGAGCGCTTCAAGCGAGTCTTGCAGAACTGATCTCAGTACTGACGAGTTTATTCAACGCATGCGTAACATACAAGTATCATTCGAAGCAGTTCAAAAAGACTCAGACAATAGTACTACGCAAATCGAAGAAAAGCGACTATATCGATTCGAAGACGTATCGACTCATTGCTTTGCTTGATATCATGAGCAAAGCGCTGAAGTCGATCATGATCAAAAGACTGAGTGACATAGTCGAGACTCATCGCATGCTATCAAATGCTCAAATGAAAGCGAGACGCAAGCGATTCGTGATCTCGACGTTAGATCTACTAGTAGACCAAGTTCACACAGTGTGAGACTGTGAAATCAAATATGTGACCTTCATGCTAAGCTTAGACGTCGTCGAAGCGTTCAATCGAGTCTCACACGTCAGACTTCTGCACACGCTGAAAATGAAAAGAACGTCGAGCTACATAATCGAATAAACACGCAGCTTTCTAGAGAATCGAGAGACATCGCTAATATTCGACGAACAAACGAGCGACATGCGCGAGATAAACGCAGACATATCGCAGAGATTCTTCATTTCATCAATTCTCTTTCTATTCTTCAACGCAAGTCTAATCGAAAAATGCGAAGCACTGAAAATTAAAATCGAAGTGCTTGACTTCGTAGACGATATTAACATTCTAGTCTACGACAGATTCACTGAAGAAATCTGCAGAACACTGAGCAAAGCACACGACGTCTGCGCGAAATGAGCTCGCACTCATGACGCAACGTTCGCACCAGAAAAGTACAAGCTCACGCATTTCACTAGAAAATCGAAGAGATTCGACATGACGACTAGCATACAAATAAAAAGCTCAGTTATCAAATTGAAATCAGACGTACGAGTTCTAGAGATGCAACTGAACACGAAACTGCGATGAGACGCGCATCTTCGACAAATAGAGACGAATCACGTCACAAGAATGCTGACACTTAGTCGTCTTGAAGTCTTCACATGAGAAGCTATTTTCACAAAAGCGAGACAAGTATACTCAGCAGTAGTGAGATCAGAAATTGCATTTGAAGCGTCAGTTTGACATCAGCGTGACAAGAAAGATGAATTGTTGAGCAAAGAATGCAGACTAGAAACACTTTAGAATCAGACTCTGCATCACGTAGCAGAAGCATTCAAAAGAGTAAACATCGAAACTCTAGAGACAGAAACATACATGAGTTTGCTATATGTTTATCTGAACATGCTACAGAACAAGATCACGCTACACAGTCGAGTCAACGATCGAACGCAAGAGATCAGACAAGCATGCGAACTAATACGCGCTCGTTTGACGAGAGTTAATCGCGTCATTTCTCGCTCACTCGTTATCAAGAAAATAGTACTTCTGAATGCCTTCATTTGAGAAGGTGCGAAGATACAGTCGAGACGCAGACGACACATTCCCTTCTTCACAACGATTTCAACAAGCGATAGCATCGCAATAACGCAGTATCACAAAGATCAATGAAATCAACGATGAGAAAAGTACAGAGAACGCGTCGCAGACGTCAACGCAATCTCAGCACAAAGGTCGCATCTGAGCAATAAGACGATAAAGATGCGTGATGATCTTCAGAAAGCAGAAAGCATTCTCGCAATGCACATCAGAATCGAACGCATAGATCTGAACGCTTATCTGCACTCTAGAAACGTTTCAGGCACGAATAGCTCGCGATGCGACTGCGAATAAAGTCATCAGACGACGAAGTATGTACTCATGCACTGCTCGAACTGATCGCACCTGCGATCAAGAATGCTACAAGATGCTGACTTCTCAAACTATTGAATAATCATCGTCATCACGAAGAGTCTCAGAGCAGTAGCGAAGATGATGATGAAAACGAAGCTCTTGAAGCAATTTAGAGTGACTAGAACACTCGTTCTCTAACGTGCAATCAACGCGAACAAATTTGATACATAGTCTCAAAACTCACTGTTTTGACTGCGTGAAGCAGTCGTGTAAACTGCGAGTGATTTTCTACCTCAGAGAATTTTGTTCACTCGATACAGATAGCATAGAGTTTCTCATGAGTTGATCTAATCGATGTCACAAGAATGTATGAATTTATTATTATTATTATTATTATTATCATTCTTGATACACTGAACATTTTGCTGAAATCAAGATACTTTGTATGTCGACTTCATTTTTATAAGCTTTCAGAACATTCTGAAGTTAACTATGCTTGTTGTTGCAGCGATTTTTTCAAAGACTTTGTTCATGATTGATGTTTGTTTGAATCTGATGAATCAATCTGAATACATCTTTTGTATCTTATTGACGAGAAACAACGTCTTCTTTTTGAATGTTCTCATTTTCAATAACAAATGTATAAGTGTTGTGTGTGATTTCAATTGATTCAATACATCATCTTATTTTTTCTTGTTGCACACTTTGCTGAACAGAATAATATTGACTGAATGTTCATTGAACTTTGTTCACACTTTTAGAAATGTGTTATATCTTAGCAAGTTGACTCTTTAAATAAGTATAGAAAAATTCGAGAAGTTCACAGAATCTGAGATGAATCTTGAGTTCTTGATAAAACATAATATTAAATTTAAACTCTTGAAAGATTTTCAAATGCTTCTGTATTTTTTTACTCTTTCGCTTCATCACAACGTCTTCAATAAAGTCTTTAACAGTCTTTGTCTCAACAGATTAACATCATAAGAATTCAACATCAGAAGTCAATTACAAGAGTATATTCATGATTCATCTGTTTAATGACAGACAGATTGAATTCTTGATTGAACTATCTTATAAATCAGCATAATAAGAATTCAAAATAAGAATTCAACATTAAAAGTCAATTATGAAAGTAAATTTTTGATTCATCTGCTTAATTGCAGACAGAGTTGAAACTCTGATCGTATTATTCTGCAGATCAGCATAATAAGAATTTAACATCAAAAGTCAATTTTGAGAGTATACATGCTTTGCTCTCAATGCAGTGTGTATGCTTGAAAACGACAGAAAGAATTAGAACTGTGTAAGAAAAATCTTGAGCTAAGTGATCAAGTTATTGATCAGATAAATAGAACATGACACTTTCATCAGCAATGAAGAATTTTCATCAGATAAGTGAGTCAACATTCTGAGAGTTGATCTTTTTGAACTCAGCTGATGAATCAACAGCATCAGTCAATAATCATTAAGCTGAGAATTATATGATACATGTGTGCAGAGTTGATTCTCTTTCTTTGAAGCTCTGATTTCAAGTTTTCAGACATGTTTCAAGTTTCAATTCATTTGTTCAATGACAGATGAAATTGAAGCTCTGATCAAACTTTTCTGTAGATCAACATAATAAGAATTCAAAATAAGAATTTAACATCATAAGTTAATTTTGAGAGTATGTTTATGATTCATCTGTTCAATGACAGACAGATTAAAATCTTGATTGAATTTTCTTGTATAAAAGACTGCGTGTACATTGCAACTATCATCACTGTCAATATATAACTTAGCTGAGATTGCGTCAACAAAGACGCTGTTGTTCATGATTGACAATACAATTCAAAAGAAGCACTTTAAAAAGATATTCTTTCAATCTTAATAAGTTAATTGAAAAGTCTCTGAAATCTTAGAATTTCAGTCTTAAAGATTTATGCTACGTTTCAATTCAGCACAGACTTGACAGAAAGAGTATGTTATTGAAGATAAAAATTAGATCACTAGAAAGATTAAACGAGAAAAGAAGAGAATATATGTGTTGATACAATAATTCACTGTTATATATTAAGAAAAAAAGATAAGAGATAAAATTAAGAAGAAGAAAAAAGAAGAATAACTGAGACAGATATTTGAGATTTATATAGTGTAGAATGATCTCTGTCAGACGATATGAATCTCTTGAGAAATGAAAGATGAATATTCGTAGCTTACTAATCTTTGCAATTAACGAATGATAAAGAGAATATGTTTTTTCAAACAAAGATGAAGTAAGAAGCATGAAAACTGTCACTCTACATTTAATTACTTTTCACATCACATCTTGATATTTGTAAAACTTTTATTGTTAGTGATATATAGTAGTAATATCATATTAATGACGTGAAATTATATAAATGCTCAACAAACTGTACTTGTATGATATTATATCTTAAGTCTCACTGCGATTGATTTATGTTGAAGAAATGAAGCATGTTAATGTTTTTAGATGAATGATAATTGATATGAAATAGTACTAGATTCATTGAATTGAATCTAGATTCAATGAATCATTAAAATCAATCATTATCAACTAGCTTTAGTGTAGAACATGAATGCAAAAGTCACTCACTATACTAAATTTATTGATTTGAATATAAACAACAACTACAATAACACTCAACATGATTAAAGTAATGACTAATGAGACTTTTGATTCAACGACATGATTTGAAAATATTGTACAATCTTGACTAGAAATAAATGAATCAGTATATCTTCTTATCTCAAGTCATCTACAGCATGAAATGAACAAGTTAGATATTCTAAACGTCAGATTGAACACATGCAAAGTCAAAAATCTTCTTGATCAAGTCTTTGCAAATGTATATAAACAATTCACTGACGTCTTTGACAACATTTTAAAATCTCAAAGAAACAAGTGTCTTGTCTTTATAGCACAACAATGCAACTACAATAAAAGAAGATGAGTCAAAACTCAAACAGTAGTGTTTATGAATGAAATTCAGCACATAGTGACATCATTTAGCATATCAAATTCTTCAAGTATGAGCTCTTCTTCGATCAACAACATCAATATGCATGAATCTGTCAAGACAGTACAGAATATCATGATTCAAGTTCATTGCAATATCTCTCATAGTATTTGTTGCAAATCACAAGATCTACTAGTATCAGACATTGCAAAGAGCATGATTGAGATCAATGACTTGAACTTTATGACTTTTATAAATCTAATAAGTCTGAAGTTGAGCTATAAAAAAAGAAAATATACAATTTTCTATGAATGTGATGATACAGCAAACATCAGCATAATAAACGAGTGAGAATGAAAAGCAGCTTTTACAGAAATGCACACGAAGAAATTCTTATGATTCTGCTTCATTATTAGAAGAAGCGAAGTGATTTCAAAGATCAGTATGTATTCATAACTCATTTTGATGCTATTCAACTAACTGCTTTGCATATCAAAATGCAAAGAGAAAGCGCATCATCATCATCAGAAAATGCAGCATTCAATAATCAAGCAAGCAAGTGAGTTGAAGACAGAATTGTTTAAGTTATTGTGTCTTATAACAACTATGAAATACACAGCTAAAAGAGTAACAATATCTGATTGATTTGATGTTCATTGAATTAATTGTTTAATCATCATAGAAAGTGTTTGAATCAACATCTCTCAGCTAGCTCGTCAAAACTCTGCTAATATAACATGTGAATGCATCGTTTGTTTACTCACTTGAGTTTTTCCTTCAACTATAGTATTGATATTTCTCATCAATACATCACATCATTACTCTGTATTTTCAAATATTAGTTGTTAACTATACTATTTACTGTCGCTTCTACTGCAGCTTCTACTGCTTCAACAATCAACAACTTTCTCATGATATTGAGAATGTCTTGCGTTCTTGTCATGAACTCAAGTCATAGTGTACATACTTCAGTTCTCATAAACTCTAAAGATAGAACTGCAGCTGATATCAGAGCTGACAGACGAAACGAGACATTATCTTGAAGACTACAGATTCAAAACATTCAAAGCGCTTCAGAGATTCATTGAACAACGATTGCTATAATGACGATAGATACAAAGAATACTTGAATAGTGATATAAATGAATCAACGTTTGATGAGAGTGATGTGCGAATGAGTGTCAGACTTCTCACATCTTTCAGCGTTTCAAGTATTGACAAAGAAAGAAACATAGTCAACATCAATGATTCAGCACTTTAAAAAGCGATGACGTCGTTGTGATAAAAAGTGCATTGCTCATCATCAGCGATGTGACGAGTCAAGCAGTCAAAATCAATCATTCAAATCAACATCTTTGAAGTCATTTCAGATTGATCGTTTTCAACAACAGAAGCTCATGAAGAATGAATTGAAGAAATTGAAACAAAGTTATGAAAGTTCAGTTATTAAAAGAATCTATCTATGATTGAGCATAAAACGACAAGAAAGAGAAATATTTACTAAGAAGCATGCATCAGTGATAAAAAATTGTCTGCTCTACATTCAAGCTTGAATTCTAAGTGATCGAGTAAATAAGAAAATCATATCATGATTGAATGACATCAAGTCATGACTTAATGATCAGATTTGTAAAATATAAATCAATATGATTGAACATCTGAAAACATCAATGAACAACTTGCGCTATAGAGTTGACTTCATTTTCACGCTTTATGAAGCGCGTCAGATAAGCAACAGAATTTCTCAATATGTTTAATTCACTGACATCAACAGATGTATGATTGCTTCAAAATATGATGAGATCACATGATGTTCAAGACTTAAAAAATAGTATCAAATGTATATAATTGACAACAGTATTGCAGCGAGAAAATGATTCAACAAGTGACACAGATCTTGTTACAGAATGATGATTACATATGCATAAAAATGAGACAACATCTTGATTAAAAGATGTTAATTAATCATGACATAGTCATTGAAACAAAGATTTCTTGTCTTAGTCATTGCAATGATGCTTGTCAAAACGACATTTATTCGAGAAAGAGAATTATTTACAAGTCAAGATCATATCAAAGAATTCTTCAATGTTTTATTGATATCTCTGATCACTTTCGTCTCAGCAATGATAACTCATTGCATTCAAGAGTGACAGATGAGAACATGCATACTTACAAAGTTCAAGAGTCTGAAATTTTTATGTAAGTTTTGCAGATCAATCGAAATTTACACATCAGACACAGAAACGATAGTATGCTGATCATTATAACTGATTGACAATGTTTAATGACAACTTGAAATGAGCAAATCATTGCTCATCAAGATGCAATACTATTACTTCTTTGTATTTGAATCATGAAACTTGTTGAAAGAGAAGATGTAAAAGAGATTCTCAATATTACTTTTATTCTCAATGAATACATGACATTCTTGAATGATCTTTTGAAAGATGAGATGAATGATCAGTGAAAGAGTTTGAATAAAATGATCAAGAAGAGCGATAAAGTGTTATTGAAAATCAATAATTATGAGAATAACGATGACATAGAGAGCACTCGAAAACAGATGAATGTAAGTGAAACATAAGTTGTTCTTCTGATCATCATCACGCTTCGTTCAATGAATCACTCTCAGTCAAAATGAATTGATAATAGACGTTTAAACTAATAGTTGATTGATAGAATTTCAATGTACAGTCAACTTTAGTGAACTCTCAGCTCACAGCAGAATCTAAAGCGAAAACAGAGAGCACGTCAGTCAAGAACAATAAACAAACGAGTACATTTCAAGATTGAATCAATGATTAAAGCTTGAGTTTAAACGATGTGACTTTCGATGAAGAGATGAAGATTCGCTTGTACAAGCTGATAGTAAGAAAGAAGAAGATAAAGATAAAGAAATATCAGACACAATGAAATTGAACTTGATCACAACTGATGAAGAAGTTGAGATTGAAGTCAAATGAACATCTGTAATATACTAGAAATTCTAAAGACGATTTGATACTAGCAGATGCAGAGAAGTATGAGATGTTTAAACAGCGAAATGATCATGCAATGAATATCAATGTATTGCGCAAGAAAGATGATATTGAAGAATCATTCAATAACTAGTAGTAATATGATCATCGATTTGCGTTGACTGATCACAAGCGTACTTAGAAACAATAATAGCTAGATCTACAAATTCATTAGTATAATTGATAATGAAAGTGTATGAGAAATCATGACAGTAAACAGTTGAGATGCAACTTGAAGTTTTAGCAAACTGAATAAAGTAAACTATATAACGTCAACATTTCAACTAGTCTCGAGCTGAAATCATCTTGTATCAGCGATGTCAATCAATATTGATTATATAAATTCAAAGTTACTGTCAAGAAATCTTTCTATGAAACATTGATTCATTTGTATGCAATGTCATCAATGATAAGTAGTATATTGCAATAATAGTAAATCAAGTGTTTGCTTTTGCTTATAACATAGTAATAGTAATATTTAGTAGCATTCAATACAATAGTTAAACAGTTTTACATTTGCTGTTTTTGTCTTTGATTTTGTTTACATCTTGCTCAGATCTGACTCAGATCTTGCTCACTCAGATCTCGCTCAGATCTTGCTCACTTTGATCTTGTCAATTCAGATCTTGTTCAGATTTTGCTTAATACATGCTGTGAAAGATGTGATCATATTTTATTCAGAATCATCATCTTTTTTTAGAATGTTTTTTTGCATACAAAGTCTTGTGCTCTAAATGTTTTTGTAATTCATGTTGTTTACAACTTGCGTGTGCATGTTAAATTTCAACAATTAATAAAGCTGCTGACAATGAAATGAATAGTGATGTTGATGTGCATGAAATCTAATGATATGAGACGAATAAGTTAATAGTTTCTTGACAGATGCTCTTCAAATTCAAACACGTCAGATGTTCATTTTTGCTTACAAATATTGACGTTTCTGTTGATGATGTGACTATGTTAGCTTCAAAGAAATATTGCATTTGACTGTCATTGAAAGTCTGCTTGAGCATTAAACGAAATGATGTGCAATCTGTAGTTATGACGAAGATGACTGTTCTATTGCGCTCATCAGTTAATATGTTGACTTGAGAGAGATATTGCATTTGACTGTTCTCATTATCAGACTCGTATGCAGAAACTTGCTCTGCATCATTGATCAATGCATTGAAGCTTTCACATGATGATGATGAATGATAGAAAACATACTTCTTGTATCAAGTACTATTCATAATATTTGAATTTAGCAAAGATCTTGAGTTTCAAGAGCTCACAAGACTAAACGATAGCAACTCACTATCTATCAAGATTCTGCATTCTTCTCAACAAACTTTTAATGAAATAGATCTATCATCAGAAAAGATGATAAGTGATGACGAGATTTTGCAACTGAGAGATAAGTTCGCTTTGTGTGACATCTTTCGATGATGAGAGATGAGTGATAAATGACTTTGACTTTCAATATCATCGAAAGTCTGCTTAAGCATTAAACGAAACGTTGTGCTATCTGTAAATGTGATGAAGATGATTGTCTTATCATGCTCATCAGTTGAAGATGTAATTTGAGTAGCTGCATTCACATAAAGAAACTTCAGACTGATAACTTTTGATCTGAAATGAAATTCAGAACATTGAGATTTCTCATCAGATGCACTTGAAGACGCGTTGAATTGCTCGTTATCAATGATACTTAGAAATGATTGAAACAAGAGAATTTGTCTCATTTTGCGTCAACGTGATATCTTCAACATAACATCATCAAAGCATCAGACAACTATAAATTCAATGTTGAAAAGTTGAGATTTCTCATCAGATGCACTTAAAGATGTGTTGAATCACTCGTCATTAGATGAACTTAAAGATGAGTGAAATGAGAGAATCTGTCTCATCTTATGTCAACATGATGTCTTCAACATAACGTCGTCAAAGCATCAGATAACTATATATTCAATGTTAAAAAGTGATGCAGAAAATACGAGTTTAAGCGCATTTAGAAACAATTTAGCTCTGATTAAGTCAAGATTCAAATCAAATAAAAATTGAATTGAAAGTTAGTTTTATTCATGTTCTTGTTTACTTTCTGCAATCTTTATTTCTTCATACATTCTTTATCTTTAAGACTTCATTGAATTCATGATATAATTTAGTCATTGCTTTACATATTAGTATGAAATATATCGAAAGACTATCTTGCAGCTATGCATATAATCAAACGAAAGAGTCATGAATGCAAGATAAGCATGATCATTATTTATTGCACTTATCTCAAGTATCATCAACTTATCTTTATGCTAGAATGATTTGAGCTCAATTGAAGAATTGATATCAAATGACTTCAAATCTGTTCATGCTTCAATGAGATGTAAAAAGAAGTTAAAATCTGACTTGAAAGAAAAGAACAATTGAGAATTGTTGTCGATGAAAATACAATCACTAATGTGTATAAAATTCACGTTGAATTTCATGATTGATGACAAGCAGTCTACATCTACACTGTCGTTCAACGAGAATGATCATAGAAGAAATAAAACGTGTACTTTGAATGCATCAAGCATGTTATCAAACTCTCAACATAGTTCATCTTATGTCTTCATTAATTTTAAGATCAAGTCACGCAGCATGAAGTTTATGAATTCTTTGTTCTATGATCAACAGCGAAGAAAAAATAATCATCACGACTCATCATATATCTGAAGTGAAAGTATTCAACGCAAGAGAGAGATTTCAACAGTCGCGCATGAGAACATTATGTGACAGATGATTTCATATCTGCGAGCTACGATTATGACTGAATATGCGAGCGAAGACTGCAAATCATGAGCTGACTTTCAGCAAAAAGTCAATCTTTCAACTTTCATAAAAAGCATATAATTGAGAGTGATTAATTACATAATTTGAGTCATCAATTGAAGAGACAACGATGTAAAGATGAAATCAACATCTCATGAAGTGAGAAGAGTAAAGCAATCATGATTGAATGATGCTCACTCAGACTAACACAGTTCAGATGTATGATGTCATAAGCAATTATTAATCTCATATGATGTGTAAGATTCACATCTTGATTCTCAATTATTACGATTTTATTAACAGCACAGCTTCAATAAATTTAGTTCATGCTTTATTGAAGAACAACGTCTTTCTAAGCATTGATCATCACGATGTAGAATAATTTTCTTGAAATACTCTCATGCTGACATCAAGAAGATTAACTTATCAGAAATGTTCAGAAACTTCATTCTAACAAAAGCATTAACATCTCTCATGCACAATGATCATCACGAGAGCTTTGACATCACAAGTTTAACACAGCACATGTTCAATTCTATCACATTTCTGATGATCATTCTTGTGACAACTATAATTCAACATAGTATAAAGAAATACAGATAAAGTGTGCAAGTTGAGAATCATTCTCAGAGATAAAAAGTTGAAGATATGCTTTGTTCTGCTCAGATCAAGAAACATATACATTGACAAAGTGATCACAGATGATCACACATTCATCACAAGACAGTGATTTACTCAGTTTATTTTAAGACAAGAAATTATGTGATGACAATTGCAAAAGAAGCTGATGAAACAAAGTCAAGTGAAACTGAATTTGAACGTGAAAAATGAATTCATATACTTCTTTCTTGTGCACTCGCTGTTTAATGTAGAAGACATCGACGATGACTTTGACTGTCAGTGAAGTGAATTCAGAAAAAGAAAGAAGAAGAGCTTTGCAGAGAACAGTCTGAATCATGAAACTGTCTTGAAGTTCTTTATAAAGAATAAAGTATGTTTTTTCTTGCTCTGTCGTGACTTTGATCTAACAAAGATGATAGAAGAATGATGATATGAACAGTGAGAAACTTGAGGCAAGAATGAGTCGTAACTCATCATAATCAATTTCAATTCTGCACATGAAAGAGTCAAGCGCAGTTTAGAATCAAGCTCATTATTATATTATTTTAGAATGATGACGTTGAGAAAGTTGATGCATATGTAAGTGTTTTATATCAAGAATTGACTGTTGAATTACACTTGTCTCAATATTTTGATCAGATCTAGATCAAATCTCGACTAATTGAAATATAATGCATAGAGAGAAAACATGCAAAAGAATTCTGTAAATGATTTTAAAAGAGTGAAATGACTTGCATCTGCATCAGAACTGACTCATCTGATGACTTTTGTTTTGCTAATTATGATACTGCGTATAGCGTGTATGTGATGTCAGAAACTAGGCTAGAGATACTATTAATATAGAAGAATGATATTATTATTACTTGATAGAATCTAGATACAAGACATACATCAGATAATGTACAAGACGAAAGACAAAGAGCGAAAGAAAAGAATGAGAATCAGACTTCTATTATACATGAATCAGGCAGAATCAAGACTAGACAGTAGTTTTAAGACTTAAGATTGCTGTAACTAAATTCAGATGATGATGACTAAATTGATGACTGTATTATGAGCATGTCAGAATTGAATAAAACTTTTATAGCTTGCTAACTTTAATTAATTTACAATCAACGCTCAAAAGTTAAGTATGTAATGATTAAACTAAGCTCTGATCTGATTTATGCTCTAATTTTAAATGATGATCTGATTCATTGAACTGTGAACAGATTCATTGAACTCATAATGTTTGCAATCTATGTTCTAAATCTGAGTGATGATCTGACATCATGACATGTGAAGACAAGAATCAAAAACTTGTAAGTGCATTCAGTGAAAGACAATGAGTTTAATACTGTGCAGAAGATGTACAACATGCTCACTATACTTATTATGTAGAAAACTCATTCTATATTCTTGTGACAATAAGATGAATTAGTAAGTATTTAAAAGTTCTTTTCATCGTTGATTGACAGAGACTGATATACAATGAACTCACAGAAGACACTGAAAGAACAAGATATCAACATGATAGATTTGATTCATTCTTTTGATTGTATACTGTATGCTAAGCTCTAGATTGCAAACACGTCTTTCGTTAACAAGTCAGATGTTGATGATGTTGAACTGAACATCATAAAGACTTTGATTTCAGATGAATATTGAATTCGCGTTGAAGAAGAAGCGTTTATGATTTTCAAACTGCGTACTACTTGAACTTCTTGAGCGAAGAGAGTGAGCATTAAAAAAGAAGAAAGAATCTGATACAGTAAGTCTGCTAAATCATTTAGCATCATCAATGATGCTTGAAGATATAAGCAGTTTGTACAGTATATGCAAATCAAGCGCAGACTCTTGATGAAAATCATCATTGAAAGCGATGATGATTGAAATTTAGACTAGATAAATCAATATATCACAAATCACTTGATTGTTGTACTATTCTCAAACATGTATGATGAAAAGAAATATCTTGTTATATGTAACATAATTTACAGCAAAGACAATCTAACTGATTCAAATGAAAAAGAAGTGAAGATTGATTCAAACATAAATAGCGAAAAGAAATATCTTATCATACATAACATAATTTGCAGCAAAGACAAATTATTCAATTCAAATGATAAAAGAGTGAAGAGCAACAAGATAAAAAGAGACATTTAAAGAAACTTAACTATATATAATGATTTAGTAACAGAATGCGCGAACATTTAAAAAGATAACATAAGTAATATTAATGTGATGATTGTCACAAGAGACAAAATCAATATTAGCTGAGTGTACAGCTAAGTCAGTTAAGTGACAGCTAAGTGACAACTAATAGTCAGTTAATAACTGAGAGAGTCAGCTAATTTCAATCGTTAGCTGACACATGAGATTAACAGCTAACTCAGGAAAAGTTGGCAAAAATCAGCTAATATTGACTTTTTTCGCCTCATGATTTTGTCGATGTAAACATTTTATAAAATAGTTTGTATTAACAACAGTGATTATTAATAGCTTGAAGATAGTATATAAATGATGTAATAAGTAATGCGAAAAGCTAATGCAATATATAAATGATGCAATGAGTAATGTGAAAAGATAATGATGCAAAGAACAAGCAAACATATTGTTTTAAATTTTTATATTTAGCTTTCTTGATATCAAGCTCAAATTCTTAACGAGTTGAGTTGAGTTGACTCAATTTCTAGTTGAGTCAAGTTAAGTTGAGTTAAAAATATGCTTAATTCAACTCAAGTTGAGTTGAAAATGTGAGCAACTCAACTTTGAATCAAGTTGAATTCAAAATGTTAATGTGAAACTCAATTTAACAATCAGTCTACGCAACTCATCAAGAACTTAAGCTTGACATTAAGAAAGTTAAGTATAGAATTTTTTTCCCTTTTTTGTATTATCTTTTTGCATTTGATAGAATGTCATGATAAGAAATTATGAAAACAGTTTAATTAAGTTATTTTACATTTATTTATTTACTTCTTGTTGAGTTAAATTAAGTTGTTGAATCAAGTTGTTGAATTCAGCTTTTCAACTCAATCTGAGTTCTTAGATTCAACTTTTCAACTTGACGTGACTTGAATTCAAAAATCTTTCAACTTAACTTAATATTTTTCAAGTTAAGTACTTGACTTGATGCAGTCAGTTTATTGCTATCAAAATTTCTGATTTCAAGTTTTGATTTTGCTAAAATTGTGAGTTTCAATTCTGATGATGAATTCAGTAAAAAGTTTATCTTCTGATTCATGTTTGCAATGCATCATAAAACTTATTCTGATTCTGCTGTTAAAATTTCTGATTTCAAGTTCTGATTTTGATGTTGAAGTTGAAATTTCTGATTTCAATTTCTGAGTTATTTAACTTATTTTTATATCATTTACATATGATATGAGATAGTGAAAAAAAATCACAACACATGCAAAGCAAATTTTTGAAAAGAGTAATACAATCAAGACAGAATGAATTTAGAAGATGAATAAACGACAATGAATTGCATGAACTGCAGCAATGCTGATTCAGAGACAATTGCAAGCAACGTTGACTTGTCGTGAAGAAACAGCAGCGCAAGGTCAAAAAGCTTACACAATGACAAGAAGTATATTGTTAACATTATTGATCTTCTAATACAGACATCAACATTAGAGAAAGAGAAAAGCAAAGATCATTCATAAAAAGAAGTAGCAGTGAAGCTGATGCGTTGTCTTCAACTTGAATCAGAAGAAAAACATCATGCAACTCAGAATGCATTCATCACGAAGAACATACAGAAACTGAAGACATCAGTTCAACTGCTAAGCAAGTAGTTACAAATGCAGAAAAATACATGTTTTTCATCAAAAATCATGTCATAAGCAAACATGACAAGAGAAAAATTATCAACAAAAGAGCAATGTCTCAAAAAGAGATCATCATCGCTTTGCAAGAAACATGAAATCATGATAAAGATAGCAAACAGAGAAGAAATAAAAAAGATGCAGAAGAAAATCATCGAGCAGATTCTTCAGAAAATAGCAGACGTATCAACGAATCAACAAAATCTGATTATGTCTCTTTGCAAGCTGAGTAGCAAAGATATTTTTCTTTATGCAGTCAGCTCAGATGCATAAGCAAATTTGAAAAAGACTTAAGAATAAGTAAAAGAAATTATGAACTTAACATGCATATTGCAATGAACATTTGCAGTGTTAACACATGAAATGTACACTACAATTGACATGAATAATCAGAAGAAAGTCATTGAAAAGCTGATAAAGAATAACGCGAGATTTTATGAGAATCTGAAGATTCTAAGAATAGTCTGACTCAAGAAAGTAACAGAGAGCGAAAAGACTCATTCATTGCTCATCATGAAGATAGCAATTGAAGCAATGATGAATTGACTGATGAACGTGAGTATGCTAAATGCATATCATGAATGCACATGTGAGCTGTTTGAGAAGAACTGTCGCATCACACAGTGTTTCAGATGTCAAGAATTTGATCACATAATCAGATTATGCAGAAAGAATCAATGCTGCATCAAGTGTGCAGACAAACATCACATTAAAAGATGCATGATGTCTTTGAATAAAAGATGTTGCATTAACTGCAATGAAAATCACAAACTCTGAAGATGCATCTGTTTCAAATGACGACAGCAGATGAAACAAGCATTCAAAATCTATAGAAACAAATCATTCAGATACTCAGAAGCATTTAAATATAATTGCACACTCTCACAATTCTTGAACTCATCACTATCTTCAAGCTTTGCAAATTCAGATTCAATGAACTTTTTGAATTCAATAAACTCTTCAAGTTCAATAAATTCTTTGAGATTCACGAACTCTTTCAGTTCAGTGAATTCATCAAGCTCAACAACAGTTGTGCTGAAAACATGCAGTCTAGTCGCTCATGAATCAACATGACAGATGATAGAAGTCAAGAAGAGACGCGTTGATCATTTCTCTTGCGTGAATAACAACTCAGATGAGACATCGTTTGAGCAGAGTCAGAAATGATAAATCAGAAGACGAGACAGATTTTTGATGATTGAAAGCATTCAAAAAGTCTTCTTTTTGCAGAATTAACAACAGTTACAAATAACTTTATAATAAAACAATCTTTTCTATGAATACTGCAGTACAACATCAGAAAATCATTGAAAATTCAGAAATTGTTTTTAATTAACAGAGAAGTATGTGATTTTGACATTGTAATTATACAGAAGCAGAGTTGCAACATTAATGACATGCAATCATTTAACTCAGCTCACAACTTCTTTTATCTAGTGAAAAACACATCATCACAGTCAAGAACTTGCATATATGTAAACAAATGCTTAAGACTCAATCAATGAGTAATAGAAACAGCTGAGTCAAACATCTGCTTAATCAGAATATTAACTTGCAACATAGATGACAAAATGCAGGCGTTACAACTTATAAATGTTTACAATTCATGTTCACTGTTCTTTACATCTATAAAGAAATCTTCAATCATTTCTCACTTAAGCAAGCTACTCAAAGACAATTGCAAACAACTGATTATGAAAGATTTCAATTTACATCACTCTTATTAAGAGAAATGAAGATGCTTCACTTAACATGCAATGATCAACAGTTTACTCAATATTATTATTAATGTTAAGCTGAAATTATTACTGAAATCAGACACTATTACTTGCAAGATTCACAATCAGTTTACAATTATTAATCTGATCTTTAGCAGCGAGAAAATACAGTTCATGACATGTAAGTGTGAAATACACATTGATCTGCATCAAGAATTGAATCATCTTTCAATTGTCACAGAACTTTGTCTATAAACAACTTCAATACAGTTTTCAACTTAATGACTATGAAAGAAAATGAACACAGAAGCATTGAGCGCGTATCTACATATGCATCTTTCGTCAAATCATTCTTTGAACAGCAAGACAATGATGAACAAAAGAGTGTGTGAAGTTATCAAAATGTTACAAAAGATCATTGAGAAATCTACTCTTTTGACGAAGTCATTAAGTTGAGCAAAGAACTTTTGAAATTCAAACTGCTCAAAGATAGTAATGAAATCAAGATGACTACAAATTGTATGAAAAATACAGAGCACATTAGATGCATGAAATGAATATCTGAAACATAATGATCATAAAAACAAGATTATTTAACAAGCGAAGCGCGCACATTTCAGATCACAAATGCATGAGTTGAGCGATGCATTCAAGTCAATATGATGCTTCGCAAAATGAGTCAGAATTGAAAGTCAGCTATTTAAAAAAACTTTCTCGGTTTTTGTCATTAAAGCGAAGTAATACTGATTAAATGATAACAACGTTCAAGAAAAAAATCAAGATATTGCAAGAAAAATTCTTTCTCTCACTTTCTCAGATAAACATCAATAACATCGCAGACTCATTTATACTCTTGACAATGTCATTTAACTTACACATCTCAGAAGATGAAGTGAGACAGATAATTAAAAGAGTAAAAGCAGACAAAGCATCAGATGTTTCAAACATTTTGAACAAAGCATTGCAAACAGATCTTGCAAAACTGACTTTGATATTAATGAGTTTATTCAACGCATATGTAATACACAGATATTATTCGAAGCAGTTCAAAAAAGCTCAAATGATAGTACTATGCAAATTGAAAAAGAGCAATTATACTGATTCAAAGACATATCAACTCATTGCTTTGCTTGATATTATGAACAAAGCTTTGAAGTTGATCATGATTAAAAGACTGAGTGATATAACTGAGACTCATCACATGCTATTTGATGCTCAAATGAGAGTAAGACGTAAGCAATTCATGATCTTGACATTAGATTTACTAGTAGATCAGATTCACACAGTATGAGACTGCAAAATCAAATATGTAATATTCATGTTAAGTTTAAACATTGTTGAAGCATTTAATTGAGTCTTGCACATCAGACTTCTGCATACTCTGAAAATGAAAAAAATTTCAGACTACATAGTTGAATGAGCATGCAGCTTTCTTAAGAATCGAGAAACATTGCTGAGATTTAATAAGTAAATGAGTAACATGCATAAGATAAATGCAGACATATTGCAAAAATTTCTCATTTCATTGATTTTCTTTCTATTCTTCAACGCAAGTCTGATTAAGAAGTGCAAAGCATTGAGAATTAAGATTGAAGTGCTTGACTTCGTAAATGACATTAACATTCTAGCATATAATAAATTCATTGAAGAAATTTGCAAAACATTAAGCAAAGTGCATAACATTTGTGCAAAATGAGCTTGCACTCATGATGCAACATTTGCATCAGAAAAGTATAAATTTACACACTTCATCAGAAAATCAAAGAGATTTGACATGATGACTAGCATATAAATAGAAAGTTCAGTTATTAAGTTGAAATCAGACATGCAAGTTCTGAAAGTACAACTGAACATGAAATTGCGATGAAATGTGCATCTTCATCAAATCAAAGTGAATCACATCACATAAATGCTAGCACTTAGTTGACTTGAAGTTTTTACATGAGAAGCAATCTTTACAAAAGCAAGACAGATATATTCAGCAGTAGTAAGATCAGAAATTGCATTTGAAGCATCAGTTTGACATCAGCAAGAAAAAGAGAGAGAACTGTCAGACAAAGAATGCAAACTTGAAACATTATAGAATCAGATTTTGCATCATGTTGCAGAAATGTTCAAAAGAATAAGCATCAAGACTCTAAAAGCAGAAATATACATAAGTTTGCTGCATGTTCATCTGAACATGCTGCAAGACAAGATCACGTTATACAGTTGAATTAATGATCATATGCAGAAAATCAAACAAGCATGCAAACTGATATGCATTTATCTGATGAGTGTTAATTGCATCATTTCTCGCTCTTTCATCATTAAGAAAGTGATGCTTCTGAACAACTTAATTTAAGAAAATGTGAAAATACAGTTGAAATGTAAGTGATTAGTTCTCATTGCGACGATTTTGACTAGCGACAGCATCATAATAGCACAGTATCACAGAAATCAGTGAAAGCAGTGATGAGAAAAATATAGAAAATGCATCGTAGATGTTTACATCATCTTGACACAAAGATTGCATCTGTTCAACAAGATGATAAAGATGCAAAATGATTTTCAGAAAGTTGAAAGCACTTTCATCATTTACATCAAAATTGAATGCATAGATTTGAATGCTTATCTGCACTTCAAAAATGTTTCAAATGCAGACAGCATGCAATGTGACTGTGATTGAAATCATCAGATAACAAAACATGTACTTATGCATTGCTTGAACTGATCACATCTGCAATCAAGAATGTTATAAAATGTTAACTTCTTGAACTATTGAATAATCATCACTATCACGAAGAGTTTCAGAGCAGCTGCAAGAATGATGATGAAAACAAAGTTTCTGAAGCAATTTAAAGTGACTGAGTCACTCATTCTTTAATGTGCAATCAATGTGAACTAATTTGATACATAGTCTCATAATGATAGTTTCAACTGCGTGAAGCAGTTGTATAGACAGTATGTGATTTTCTATCTCAGAGAGTTTTGCTCACTCAATATAAATAGCATAGAGTCTCTCATGAGTCAACTTAATTGATGTCACAAGAATGTATGAATTTATTATTATTATTATTATTATTTACATGTTAATAGTAAGATTAATGAGTTTTAAACTAATATTATAAATCAGCATAAAGCGAATTATATAAATGTATTTTTGTTGCAAGTGTGCACTTTAAGTTAGTTTAACTTAAATTATGTTAAACTATTATAAACTAGTATAGAATTGATGTTGACACGCTAGCAATCTAGCACATCTTCATAAGTATGAAACTCTTGATGTGTTTCATCTTTTTTCTTCTTTAGCTTTAAACTTCTAGTTAAAATACACTTATATGATTCACTTTATGCAGATTTATAACAATTTTAACTAGAAGTTCAAAGCTTAAAAAGAAAAATGTATAAACATGTCATGAGTTTTATTTATGAAAGCATGCTAAATCACTAGCGTGTCAACATCAGCTCTGTTTTAGTTTATAATAAACTAACATAATTTATGTTAAACTAATTCAAAAAGTGCACGCTTGCAACACTTTCTTTTATATTTTTAGTATTTTAATTATAGTTATTCTTATAAATTAAACATTTTACTCATTATATATTTTACTGATCAAATTTTAAACATAATCTTAACAAGCATCATTATTTTAACTTTGTTGTGATTATATTTCTGTTATTATGCTTGAATATTGAATCTTCACTTTTAAGAAGAATTTGAAATAATTAAAACTGTTAGAACTTAATTTACTAGAAGAATAAATGAAGTTTATAACAGTGATATGACAATGTAATTTTCTAAGCAGACACAGTATAAATATATATTCTAGTAGAGTTATTATTAAGAAGCTTTTGATAATTTAAGAAGATCAGTCAATTATAGAGTCTGTCAAGCATTGTTAACTTGAACACGGCACATCTCATGATGTATTGAGTCGAAGGCGTGATGTATCTCAGGCTATGCCTTGGCAGAGTTACAGAGCTAACCCAGGTCTGGCCTTCGGCCTAGCACCTGGCCCTAGCCTCTGGTCTAGTCCCTACATGTCAATCCATCATGACACAACTCTGCTTTCATGTTACGAATCTTTGTTTACGGCAAAACCACTTGAAGTCAAATGTGAGTTACAGCCGGTTTGAAACCAAACCAGGTTTGCATTGAAATCAAGCCAGAAGCCGTCGTAACCCCGATTCATGAATCCGCGTTTTGCCCGTAAGGTAAGATCACTGGATTTCGTACAAATAAAGTCTGCGACACCTGCAGGCACTGACGATGTGCAGAGTGCTTAGCGCGGTAATTGAAGAACATAGATGAGAGAAGGATAGGGCAGAGGACAAGCAGCGAAGGGAAAATGAAGAGACCTATTGATGAAGGAAGCGGTATAGCTCTTAGAAAACCTTCTCGGCACGCAATTGACTGCTTGTGCCAAAAAGCGCTTAGCATGTTCGCTCATAAAAAAACTAGCCTGAGTGAACAACCCGCTCTAATTTACACCAATAGATGGAACATCTTCTATGGAGGACATTCTTAGGAACAGGCAGTGGGAGCTCGTATCGGTTCAACAGGGGCCTAGCATCGTGTGAAGTCTGGTCTTCTCTGAATTCGGCGGTTGTCTGACAAAGGCCATAATGTGGACTTCGGTCTTTTTATACACAGGAGTAACTCTTATGACTGAAATTCGGCGCTTCAAATTCACCTGGCATACAATGAACTCAAAGTTTGGGACTTCGAGCTATCGCTTCAATATCTCGGCGCTTGCTCGGTTTGTTAAGCCCCTTTCCGATTCAAATGAGGTGATGCATGCTACGAGCATTTGATAGCCTCTCTAGGGACGCAGCCCTCATTGCGGTTTTATCGCCCTGGTGGGCTCAACACCATCTTTAATGACGACAGGTCTGAGAAGCTGCGGTGGCAAAGGCAGACTCGTAACAATTTTGAGATTGAGGCCGGGCGGGAAACTTTCATGATCTGGGTACCATGTGGACAGGTGGAGCATGGACGAATTCTTTCGCAAATGCTGAATATCCTATAGGTAATTCTTCTCGTTCCTTCATCATTACTCTTCAGCTTCGATCATTCAGCAGTCATTGTCAGAATTGCTCTGATCTCCTAGAAGCAGTTTTTGACAGTAAAGCTCACCTTCATTCCTCCCATCCCCACTAACAAATCCATCATCCCCAGCCACTGATATGTTTCATCTCTCCAACCCTATCTCTATCGCCCTCCTCCTCTCAGCTCTGACCCACAACCTTCGTCTTGTCCTCGTGACGACGTCTCTAACTACGATGACTGGGGCCGATGGACAAACGGCATCGCCAACGCAGCCAACGGCGCTTCCAATTCAGATCCCGTCAGCGTCAACGGAAATGGTTGGATCTCCGGAAATGGTGTCACGACCGGTGTCACGCCCAACAAAGCCATCAACGGTAACGGTCAACCGCAAGCTAATGGCGCATAACAGAACGAAGGTGCTGGTGGCGATCCTGTGGGCACGGCGAACGGGGCACATGGCAACGCCGCGGCTGGCCCATTCGGTGGCGGCATTGCAGCAAGCGGTGCAGCCGGGAGCGGAAAGTAAGGCGCTAATCCGGCCACTGGCGCTCCGCCAAGTGAGATGGCAGGCCCGCGTTTTGGAGACAGCTCGTCGACTAGCGACTCCAGCTCTTAAGGGGGAGGTGCTGATGGGAATTTGTGATTGCAATTTGCGATGGCGGGACCGGAACTGTGGCATGGTATGAGAGGGCTGTGTGGAGTGTGCGAGGCCAAAATAGGGAGGACATGGTGAAGCTGGTGGGATATGTTGTCGTTGTGCTTCAATGCAAAGGCTCGAGCATCAAATGCTGAGGTTGAGTGCGGTTAGTAAATACTTTCAGTACTGATCGCGTTGACCTAAGCTCATTATCACGAGACCTTCGTAACGTCAGTATGTGTCTGCAACTCTCGATGTGATAGAATCATTCTCCACTTTCGTAGTCCTTGAGACTTACAGTCCAGATTCTTACATCTACATCTCGCGACATTTGAAGGTTTTACAACCTCTGCGGTCTCTGGCTTCTATCACTTGCTCTTCTCAGTCCTTGTTTGATGCCTCAGATATCCTCGCAAATCAACGCTTGCCATCACGACCGGGCAAGAAACAGAGGAACAGAAAAGAGCTCAGTATCATTCAAGGCTTGATACTAGAGACAAGGATGAAGTCAAAAATACTGTATTTGCCATTACTACAAAGAAGCTCAGTCGAGGAGTTCAATCGCATTCAAGTGTTCGCCAGCGGCGTTTGGGGTTTGCTCCTCAAATTATATTGCCGAGCTTAAGCAAGTTCCAAAGTCAAGTCGATGTGCTTCTTGCGCGCCAAGTGCAATTTTGAAAACCTTGCCTGTACTCAAGGTCGTCATGTTAGCACTTGATACAAATAGCACGAGGGTCGAGAAGCAAAAGCAGTCACATACATGCAGCTTTTTGAAGAATTCATTTCAACCTCGGCCTAGCGAAAGGCAGCAGTAGAGCTTGGTGCGCCAAGCACCAAGGAATAATGCTGATATCGAGACACGCATCTACTCTCGCAACAGACAGAAGGAGTTGACGGCCAGCCGCGAGGTTTTGCCTTACTTTGGTGGTGCCATTCTCCTTGCTTTTTCATCTCGAACGCCATCTAGACATCGCAGAAGATTTGATGAGAGAGACGCATTCAATATACAGCCACGCAGGTTTCAGGCCTCGTGTTGTATCGAGCGTGATATGACTGCTGGGTTAATGTAATCGATTAATTTTTTGCACTAGTTTATTCAGATTCCATTGGCAAACAGCAGACAGAGAAGAGTCTCGAGGTATACATCTTGTTGCAACACTGATCCACTTGTTTCGTTTCCGTATAAGACACATGATCATGTCCAAGACTCATTGAGAAGAAGGGTATTGTGTACGTGATAAGTAAACATCGATGACTTGGGTATCCGTTCATATATACTGCGAACATATTTGCACCAGGATTTGAAGAGACTCGAAACAATCTCAAGCGGTGTTGAACAGAGCAACCTCAGCATTCCTCCGCGTAACCAGTCCTGGAAGAGTAGCACCACCCGCATGCACATATAACTTCATCTGCGCCGTTGCGCCCGCAAAGTTGTTGCTGTTGAGGTCTGGAAGCAGATCCGCAAGGCTGCCGCACCCTAGGTTGAAGGAGAAGCTAACCAAGGCATCGAATTGGTTTTGGGTCAACTACGGAAATAACAGAGTTAGCAAACCATCCCTATCTATCAGCACGAAATGTCGGGCGGGTATGATTTACTGGGACGGTGACATCCGTGTGAACGCAGGCGGTAAAAGAGGCGGCGTCTTGCGCAAGGAGAGCCTGGCCCTGCGCTTCTGTGATGGGCGCGCTGATGCTATCGCAAGCAGAGGAAGGTTGACAGGCATGTCCGTATCCAATGGTTTTAACGCCCTACACAATTGGCCAATGGATTAGCAAACATGATCCTGACGACGTCGTAACATCACAATGGTATTTCACTTACGGCAGCATCGTTGTAGAAGTCGCCCCGAAATCCCTCAAAGCCAGCGATGAAGGCCACTCCATGAGCGCTCAAGTCAGTCGCTCTACCACCACTTGGAGGTGGTGGAGCACCACCTCCTCCACCGGCGCTTGGGGTGCAGCATTGGAAGTTGGCAGGACCGGGGCAGAGATTGGCCGTTGAAGTGCCGCCGGTGCAGGATGATGAGAACATGCAAGTACCACCCGTGCCGCAACCTTTAGTGCAGCACTTGATGTCTTCTGGGTCGTTGGGGCAGTCAGGCTGCGAAGAAGAGGTACCACC
>JAABUV010000639.1_pt1 | contig 53178 bp, 58 predicted proteins | sample 5559971 | NCBI WGS metagenome assembly JAABUV01 (sample SAMN10711881, study PRJNA513362) | rock metagenome | isolation source: Antarctica rocks | place: Antarctica: Victoria Land, Knobhead nord | collected 2015-12-19 | reverse complement strand
AGTAGGTGAGCGAGTAGGTGAGTGAGTAGATGAGTGAGTAGGTGAGCAAGTAGATGAGCGAGTAGATGAGCGAGCAGATGAGTAGGTGAGCGAGTAGGTGAGCGAGTAGGTAAGCGAGTAGATAAGCGAGTAAGTGAGCGAGTAGGTGAGTGAGTAGATGGGCGAGTAGATGAGCGAGTAGGTGAGTAGGTGAACGAGTAGGTGAGCGAGTAGATGAGCGAGTAGATGAGCGAGTAGATGAGCGAGTAGATGAGCGAGTAGGTGAGCGAGTAGGTGAGCGAGTAGATGAGCGAGTAGGTGAACGAGTAGGTGAGCGAGTAAATGAGCGAGTAGATGAGCGAGTAGATGAGCGAGTAAATGAGCGAGTAAATGCGCGAGTAGAGTGATGAGCATGTAAAGTGACGAGTAGAATGATGAGCATGTAGAATGACGAGTAGAATGATGAGCATGTAGATAAATATTTTAGCTGAATTAACTGAATTAGCTGAGTTGATTGAATTTAGCTGAAATTTAGCTGATTAGTCAGTTGTTAGCTAATTATTAGCTGAATCAAGCCGACTTTTTCAGATTCTGTCATCAAGCAAAAAGTTAGCTGTTGAACATTTTGTCGATGTAATATCGAGTCATCAACACTTTCTCAGCTATAACAAGCGTAAGTTGCAGAAAAGTTATTTGCAAAACTGCAAGCAATTTCTACTAGCGTTGAGCTTTAAAAGACTCAGCATATATTCTTTATCTTTCAACATAGTTATCATTTCTGTTATTCAAACTCGCTCTAGAACGTTTAAAAGTCTTACGTATTTCATCATCTTTATTATTTGAATTCACATTAAAACGACTAAACATCTTACATAACTCTTCACTCAGCATTTATTTTCTCAAACATTAAAAGCTTACATTGAAGCTTTCATCAATGAAAGCTCTTACACATTTTCTCAGAAGAATCTCATTCAAATTCTTTAACTATCTTTACTTTTATTATTTCAATGACACTCACTAGAGCAAGCTCTGCAATAATGCTGCATCATCTGAAATACTTCATAAATGATCAAAAAGAACTAGTCAATTACTTGAATTCTCTGCGCACAGAACAAGAATAATAAACAATAATTCATTAATTTCGAAATCAGATTATGCAATTACACATCAATGTAAAGAATTTGATGTACAGCTTCGTGAAATTTCTTGATAATAACTCACTTTATTCAAGAATGATTAACAAGAAAAAAGAATGAAAGATGATGAATATTAAGCATGAGAGAATTGAAAAAGAGAGAAGAAATATAGTTGAAACAAAAAGAATGATGATGAATAGATGAGACTTGAAGCTATTGAATCTTTGAATCTCAAAGAAAGATTCTTCATCATATTCAGTAAAAAGAGAAGCGATGAATAAAATGCATGCTGTCATTGCAAGAATTCAGAATGAGCATCTGATCAGAGTGATGATGAAGCAAATAGTATATTATAAAGCGATGCAAATAATTGTCAGCAGAGATTAAGTTTCAATCTTCTTATTCTTACAACTTATAAATTTTGACAAATTGATCATGAATCAGATTGAAGTTATGTTAATGAATGAGAAGTTAAATCACATGAATTAAAAATAAGTAAAGTCTGACTTACTATGTAAGCATATCAGCAACATGATCTTGAAAACAAATCATGTTGAGACTGTTTTTAGCTCATCAGCAATCTTGCAATTTGATTTTGAAAGAAGATCAAGATCATTGATACTATCATTGTAATCAAGATGCTCATCAGTAATGTTAAAGAATGAAAGCTCACACTTTATGTTGATTGCAAATGATGTAGTAATGATTTCAGATCTTAATTCATCAATGTCAATAATGCAAAGTTTAATGATAAAATTTCATCAATCATCAAGAGTTATCATATCAATCTTTTCTGACATAATTGCTTTGTTCACGTCGTTAAATTCTTCAAGAACATCACGCATACATCTTCTTATGTCTTCTTATTTTCTTATCTTGATTGCTTTAACGTTCTTGAAGTTAGCAGAATATGATGAGCAAAGACTTACTTTCTTGCTAGATGTAATCATAAATAACAAAAAGATTCTTTTACAATACAGCTTAGAAACAGAAATGAATGATACTGTGAATGTCTGCAAGAAAGCTATCATTGCGACAGTGATAGAAAGTGTATAATCGAAAGTTCAACAATTGCATTATCAAATCATTGAAAATATTTAAGAAATGAAAGAGAGTAAAGCATACTTTTGCATACAAGTGTCTCATACATGAAAGCAAAGACTTGATTATCTTAATTCAATATCTTTAACTGTGACAATGAAGTTGCTGAGAGAATATTGCTTCAAAACTTAAAGTGAAGAAACATTTATGTATCATTTACATCTTTAAAGACTGAGAAATAGACTTAAGTTACTGATGAATGAGTTGTCATTTGAAATACTTATTGATCATATAAATATCATATACGACTATAGATTTCAACTAAATTTCGTGAAAATTGATGTCACTTTTGCAGATTGATTTCGTTAAAATAGTCGTTTCTTTTGCTTCACTGACTCACTACAACTATTTCAACTATGATCACATATGTCACAAAACTACAAGATTGATACGTCTTTGATTCATAACATGTTCATAAAGAAGATCAAGTATTAGAAGTGAAAGAAAAATGATGTAATAGTGTTTAAACTGATTGCGATGAGTTGAATCATCAAGATCAAGTTAAGTTTTCAACTCATCAAGACTTGATTCAAGTTAGAATTTTGAAATCAAGTATTTAAGTTGAGTCATAATGTTTAAATTAAGTATTCAAGTTGAGTTAAAGTGTTGAAATTGAATATTGACTTAAATTCTCAATTCAACTCGTCAAGACATAAAGCAAAGTACTACTAATATTCATCTGAGTGTTTAATAATGCAACAGAGTAATGCAATTAATTGAAGAAAATTCATGCTTGTTCATTTACTACTGCTAATCTGAGATCACTATTATCTCATCATTCTTCTTCTTCTTCTTCTTCTTCTTCTTCTTCTTCTTGTACTTGTTCTTGTACTCATTCTCATTCTCAATCATATCTGCATCATTATTTCTCTTGCTAAATTTCATCTTCTTGTCATCATCATCAATCTTAATGATATCATCAAATTCATCATTTGATAAATCTAGTGAATTAACTATCTTTCGATTAATCGTATTTTTTTCATTTGAAAATGCGTTCATAAATCTGTTAAATTCTTGTATAACATCTGAATTATTCATCATCTTCAATTCATTCAATTCTTCATGATGTAAAATGCATTGCTGAATTAATTCAATAGTAGATATCATGTATCTTAACATGTTTTTCCCAAGTTTATCTTGTTGTGCAATAGTTTAATGCATACATTAGTCTTGTTTTTCACATCAAACACAGTATATACATCAACAGTAGAAGTAGTATTGAATGTCATCTTCATGATTATTGCTTCAAGCTTCGCTCGCTTTACAGTCTTCTTCTTTCTCGTCTTCTTCATCAAATTCATCTCAAAGCATTAAGCTATTATACAATCAGCTTTTGAAACACATATGCATCATTCAAATGCATTATCATACAGACTCTTTCTCACTCAATCATTCATGATCATATTTCGCATATTGTTCTTCATTTTCGTCTGCTTCGCTTTGATGACTTTCTGATAAACGCTGATGCTTCTCAATTTGATGAGTTGTTTATAAAAAATCACTTGATCTGCACTTTGTTTAATATAAAGAGTTTTCTGATTTTTGTTTCATTTTATTGCATAATTTCTACTTGCAATTGACTGCAACTTAATTAATAAATTGAACATTCTGCGATTTTGATTAGTCTCAATGATAATGCATATAAATAATGCTTAACAATCTTCTTATTTGATAGCAATGTTGAAGTGCTTTTTCTAATGAACTTAGTCATAATAGATGAGTGCAATGAATAAATGTGAGACGTAGAAAAAGTTAGAGTTAGAATAAACATTGAGCGTAGATAAAGTTAGAATTAAAATAAATGTGAAATGAGATGTAAATAAAATTAGAGTTAAAGCTGAATGTTAGAATTTATTCATCATCTTAAAGCTGCAATCAACACATTCATTATATTAGTGCTAATATCAAAACATTCATCATATTGATTCTATTATAAACACAGTCAACAATCATCATCTCTTGTTTACACATCATCTCTTGTTTACATCGTACTTCACTTTGCTTTCACTTAACTCAATAGTCTTAATTTTTCAAATCATTGTCAGTTAATATACATCATGACTCGTTGCAAGCAAACAGATAATGCATTTAGATAATGCATCTCTTGTTGCGCATTGCTGACAGACTTGATTTAGAACGAAAGTTTAAAGATGCATTATATGATGATTTGAGAATTTCAACTCATGATGATATGACATCAAATAATTGAATCATGAATGAATCAAGAGCAGACTTAAAGACTTTATCTGAAAGCGAGATCAATAAAGTTCAGAAGATAATGCAAATAAATAATGCATTAAGCTATCAACAGCTAATTTATCATGACAGTCAAAAAGAAAATGAAAGTCAGAAATCATCACACTTCAAGAAATATGTCATTATCAGAAAGATGTGAATTTGTTAATATTAAAGATTTCATTTGAAAGAATAGTTCGCGAAATCATGCAAAATGAGACTAATATGAACAAGATGAATCAGAGAATGAGTGATGCAAACTATAAAATTCAGACTTCAACATTGCTTGCTTTTCAGAAGATCACAGAAGCATTTCTATGTGAATTTCTTGTCAGTAAGTGCATTATTCATTTGCATTATCATTGATGTTTTACAACATTTACTGATATAATGCTTTACATATGCAGATAGCAATCTTCTTGCTATTCATGTCAAATGAGTAATTCTTCAGCAGAAAGATTTGATATTCATGAAAACTTTGATGCATAATCTCAAAATTCAGTTAAGTGCTTAATGAAAATAGCATTTGCAATATTTTAATCAGATCAAGTTATTTAGCATAGTAATACATGAACTGCATTATCTTTTTGCATTATTTTGTAACTATGTTATCATACTACATACATTGACAATGCAAAAGTGACTTCAAATGAAATGATATTGAACATTTAAACAATAATAAAACATAAAACATTCTGCAAATTTGCTCTGAAAGAATCAGCAGCTTCATCAATTGCATTATCTTTATCTTCTTCTTTACGATAAATATTTCATGCTTCAATGATAGTCTTTTCAAAATTCAAGTTCATGATACAATTATAATACTTGAGAAGCATTATCTGTTCAACTGATTCTGAAGTCATTTGTGATTAATCTCATCAATAAACTCTTCTTGCAAAACTGAATGTTCATTCAATATTTATAAAAAATATTGAACATGAAAGAACATTCTTAGTCATTTGAGTCAATCTTGAATAACTTAAGATGTTATCTCTTCAATACTTTCATGTTGAAAACTTCTTAACAATAGCATCAGTGCAAAGATATTAATCATCTTCACTAACAAATACAGAGCGATGTTGAGTTCTTTAAAGAAGAGTTCATGTAATCATTACAATAAACTATAGCATTGTTAATAAATGATCAATTGCATTATCATATTGCATTATCTGATCAATATCACTAATTACTTGCGCTTTGACTTCTGCAACTGTAGTTATCTCTTCATAATGATGATGAAAATAGTTCTTAAACTCTTTTCTGTACTTGTTGTAATAAAAATGAGAATCATTCTCATTTGCATTTCAATCTTGATACAAATTCAGCTTTTGAGTAGAATTTAAAATCATAACAAGATTGTATATCAGTTCATCTTTGCTCTTCATCTTGAAATAGTACTTTGCAAGCTTGTTAGAAGTTAGTTTGTAAGCTTGAAGAATAAGTGCTTGTGAAGTACATGCATTATCACGTACTATCATTTTAATAACATTAAGATGATTGAAAAAAGTATTAAACATTTGAAATTTTAAATGTATGTTAACATTGATGATTTTAAATACAATCAGAGTTAACTTATAGAAAGAATTTAACATGTTGTTAATAAGTAATACTAGTGATCATTCATTCTTCTTTAATCAAATAGCTTGAATCTTTGCATTTATTAAAAATTTCTCAACTCATGTATTAATTGTGTCACGCAGTTGATATGCACATCAAAGCATCAAATAAATAAAGTTTCAGCGAATATGAATGTCTTGTATCAATTTTCAAGATCTTGTTGCTTGCAGCTTTAAAAAGCGAAGCTTTCATTGAGAAAAACTGTTGATAGCAATAGTAATAGCGCGAATCTGTTTCATTAATTAGTAAATGCATTATCTTTTTGCATTATCATCTTGATAAATATCTTCTTGACAACAGTGCAAAGATCATTACTTGTGATTACATTCTCAACTTAATCATCATTCAATGACACAGCAAAATTGTCATTCAAAGTCTTTAATTTAATAGCTCTGATAAACTCTTGAGTTGTTAGATTAATGATATGAATCATACAAGAAATTAAGTTTTGTGCTTTATTTCATGAAATGTCACGTCGATTTAACACTCTTTCAAGCTTCTTCTTTAAAGTGTTATTGTTGCTTGCATTATCAGTAACAACATCAAAAAGCTTGTTCTTGATGTTGTATATATTCAAAATCTTGAACAGCTCTTGCATTAAATGATGATCAGTATGCTTAACTTCAAGAGATGTAAATTCAATGAAATGTTCATGATATTGAAATGCAGCATTCATTCAATATATCAAGACTTTCAAATAAGTGACTTTTTAAGAACTAAATCATGCATTTAATGCAATAGAAACACGTCATAACTCTTTTAAATCTTACTTTATCTTTGCATGAATCTTATCATATTTCAAGAAAATCATGTTTGACAATTTAGTGCAATGCACGAAAGTAATCTCTGAACGAAGCATTTGTAGTAACTGTTGAAAATGCTCATTTTCGATGATTTGAAAAGACAAATTCAGTGCAATGAAGATCTGACACAATATTTTTTTTCAATTTTGTTGATTGAATTAAAATGATAAGTTGATATAACTTTTCTTCTATAAATATGTTAACTTTGCATTATTTATTTGCATTATCATATTGAACTTACACGACTGAAATCTATCTCAAGCTGTGAAAGAGAGTTGAATCATTTTCGTTTCATGCAAGCATTTGTCTTAAGATGCTTGATCATATTGATTATACTAGATTCATTAATAGCTGTAGAATAATCTAGAATTTTAAAACAATTCTTGCATGAAATCTTAGAATATTCTTTCAATGTTGAAATCATTTAAATAAACTGATTTCAGATGTTGAATTGTTTATTTACTTCGATCTTCTTAACTTAAAGTGAATTATCTATCTTTCTTTGAATCTTGTTGATGATACTTTCATCAACAAATGTCTGTAGTCATCATTGTTGAAATTGAGCATTAATATCAAAACTTCACTCAACGTACTGATTATTCTCTCTTAATATTAGAAGAGAAGTATCATGATGAATTTTATTCATTGCTTCTTGAAGAGTTTATTTCTTTTCGACGAAAATCTGATTAATGTTTCGTGAATCTTGACTTGCAAAATCATTAGAATGAAGACTATTGAAAGTAAATGAATGAATGATCAAGAAATTAAATTCTTTTTCGATCGATGATCTTGATAATTCATATGTCTTATCAGAATCAGACATCTTGCAATGTATTTTATTGATAATGCAACAAGATAATGCAAACAATAAGAAGATGATAATGAAGAAATGAGAAATAGTTTTCTTTGTTGCATGTAGATCTTTCAAATATAATGACATAATAAATTCAAAAATAGTAAATCTTAATATTTGATGTCATTTTTGATTGCTTGATGAGTTGAGTCAAGAACTTAAATTCTGATTCAACTTGAGATTGATATTGAGTCAAGTCACAAGATTGATATTGAGTATTTGAGTTAAGTTACAACATTGATATTAAGTACTTGCGCGAGTCAGAAAGTAGATATGAAAACTTGACTCAATGATCAGTCTAGTTCAAATGAATATGTAATGAACTTGTGTATGTTTCTGTCTTTAAAGTTTCAATGCTTACTCTTTTTGAATGCTTTTGCTACATGATGCAAAGTCTGATTCTGAAGTGTTTCTAGTCTGCATTCTTTGCTTAACAGTTCATCTTTTTTGTCACGCTAATGTCAGACTGACGCTTCAAATGCAATTTCTGATCTCACTACTGCTGAGTATACTTATCTCGCTTTTGTGAAGATAGCTTCTCATGTGAAGACTTTAAAATGATTAAGTGTCAGCATTCTTGTGACGTAATTCATCTTTATTTGTCGAAGATGTACATCTCATTGCAGTTTCATGTTCAGTTGCATCTTTAGAACTTGTATATCTGATTTCAATTTGATAATTAAGTTTTCTATTTATATGCTAATCATCATGTCAAATCTTTTCAATTTTCTAGTGAAATGTGTAAGCTTGTACTTTTCTGATGCAAACATTACATCATGAATGCAAGCTCATTTTGCACAAATGTTATGTGCTTTGCTTAATGTTTTACAAATTTCTTCAATGAATCTGTTGTAGACTAGAATGTTAATATCATTTATGAAGTCAAGTACTTTGATTTTAATTTTCAATGCTTCGCATTTTTTGATTAAACTTGCGTTGAAGAATAGAAAGAGAATCAATGAAATAAGAAATCTTTGCAATATGTCTGCGTTTATCTCGCGTATGTTGCTCATTTATTCGTTGAATATTAATGATGTTTCTCAATTCTTTAGAAAGCTGCGTGTTCATTTGATTATATAGCTTAACATTCTTTTCATTTTCAGCATGTGCAAAAGTCTGATGTGTGAGACTCGATTGAACGCTTTGACGACATTTAAGCTTAGCATGAAAATTACATGTTTGATTTCACAGCTTCACACTGTGTAAACTTGATCTATTAGTAAATCTAACGTTGAGATCACAAATTAGTTACGTCTCACTCTCATTTAAGCATTTAATAACATGCAATGAATCTCAATTATGACACTCAGTCTTTTGATCATGATCAACTTCAACGCTTTGTTCATGATATTAAGCAAAGCAATGAGTTAATACATTTTTAAATCAATATAGTTGTTTTTCTTTGATTTGCATAGTACTATTGTCTGAGTCTTTTTAAACTGCTTTGAATGATACTTGTATATTATACATGCGTTGAATAAACTCGTCAGTACTGAGATCAGTTTTGCAAGACTTACTTAAAATGCTCTGTTTAAAATATTTGAAGCACTTGATGTTTTATCTACTTTTACTCATTTGATTGTTTGCTTTACTTCATCTTTTATAATGCGTGAATTAAATGAAACTGTCAGAGATATGAATGACTTTGCAATGTTGTTGACATTTGTTTAAAAAGATGAGAAAAAGAACTTTTCTTGCAGTATCTCGATTTTTTTCTTAAACATCATTGTCATATAATTAATGTTGCTTCGCTTCAGTGATGAAAACTGAAAAAGCTTTTTAGATAGCTGACTTTCAATTCTAGCTCATTTTGCAAAGCATCATATTGATTTGAATGCTTCGCTCAGCTTATGCATTTGTGATCTGAAGTGTATGCATTTCATTTGTTGAATGATCTTGTTTTTGTGATCATTGTGCTTCAGATATTCATTTCATGCTTCTAATGTGTCTTGCGTTTTTTATATGATTCACAACCATCTTGATTTTATTACTGCTTTGAAGCAGCTTTGATTTTAAAAGTCTCTTACTTAATTTAATAACTTTGTCAAGAAAGTAGACTTCTCAATGATCTTTTGTAACACTCTGATAATCTTGCACACTTTGTCATTCATCATAGTCTTGTCATTTAGAGAGTGTTTCAAAGATAAATGTATTCACAGATAAGCACTCAATGCTTCTGTATTCATTTTCTTTCAAAGTCATCAAGTCAAGAGTTGCACTGAGATTGTTTATAAATATAGCTTTGTAATGATTGAAAAATGATTTAATCTTTGATGCAGATCAATTCGTATCTTGCACTTGTGTATCATGAACTGTATTTTCTTACTGTTAAAAACTAGATCAATCATCGTAAATTGATTGTGAGCTTCGCAAGTAATAATGTCTGATTTCAGCAATAATTTCAGTCTTGCATTTGTAATGACGTTTAGCAGAATATCAGTCATCATATAATAAGTGAAGCATCTTCATCTTTTTCAATGAAAATGATGTAGATTGAAATCTTCTACAATCAGTTGTTTGCAATCATTCTTGAGTAGTTCATTCAAACGAGAAATGATTAAAGATTTCTCTGTGAATGTAGTAAACAATGAGCATGAATTGTAAACGTTTAAAAGTCTTAGCGTCTGCATTTTGTCATTTGCGTTGCAAGTTAATATTCTGATTAAGCAAATGTTTGACTCAGCTGTTTCTACTATTCATTGATCAAATCTTAAATATTTGTTAATGTATATGCATGTTCTTGATTGAGATGACGAGTTTTTCACTAGATGAAAGAAGTTGTGTGCTGAGTTAAATGATTATGAATCATTGTTGTTGCAATCTTACTTCTGTATAGTCACTATGTCAAATTCGCGAATTTCTTTATTAATTAGAAATGATTCTTAAATTCTTAATGACTTTCTGATGTTGTACTGTAGAATTCGTAGAAAAGATTGTTTCATCATAAAGTTATTCATAACTGTTGTTGATTTTGCGATGAGAAGACTCTTTGTATGCTTTCGATCATTGAGAGTCTTTCTCACTTTCTGATTAAACGTTTCTGAATCTGCTCAGATGTCATCTCATTTGAGTCATTATTCACGTAAGAGAAAAGATCAACTCATCTCTTCTTGATCTTTACTATCTGTCAAGCTGATTCATTAATGATTCAACTGTATATTTTCAACATGATTATTACTGAGTTCAAGAGATTTGTTGAATCGAAAAAGTTCATTGAATCTGAAGAGTTCATTGAATCTAAAGAGTTCAAAGACAGCAAGAAGAGTGCATGATTGTATTTAAATGTTTCAAAATATCTGAATGATTTGTTTTTATAAATTTCAAACACTTGTTTCATCTGTTGTCATCACTTGAAATGAATGCATCTTCAGAGTTCATGATTTTCATTGCAGTTAACGCAACGTCTTCTGTTTAAAGACATCATGCACTTCTTGATGTGATGCTTGTCTGCACACTTTTCACAACGTTGATTCTTTCTGCAGAACTTAATCATATGATCAAATTCGTGACATCTGAAGCATTATGTGATGCAACAGTTCTTTTCAAATAACTTGCATGCACATTCTTGATATAAATTCAGCATGCTCATGTTTATTAATTGATTCATCATTGCTTCAATCATGATCTTTATGATGAGCGATGAATGAATCTTCTCACTTTTTGCTATCTTCTTGAGTCAAACTATTCTTGAAACTTTCAGATCTTCATGAAGTCTCATGTTATTTTTTATCAATCTTTCAATGATTTTTTTCTGATTGCTTATGTTTATTGTAGTATGTACTTCATATGTCAACATTACGAAGATTTAATATGTTACATGTGTTGAACTCGTGATTTCTTTTGCTCATATCTGAGTCTTTTTCAGATTTGCTTGAGCATCTGAGCTAACTGCGTGAAGAAAAATATTATCACTACTCAGTTTGCAAAGTGACACAATTAAATTTCTTTGATCTGTCAACACGTCTGCAATTCTCTGTAGAATCTGTTCAATCAACTTCTTCTGTATCTTTTTTATTTCTCTTCTGTTCATTATTTTAATCATAATTTCTCATTTTTACAAAGCGATAATAAATTGCTTTTGAGATGTTACTTCTTCATCGTTATTTCTTCTCTTGTCATGTTTGCTCATGATGTGATTTTCGTTGAAAGATGTGTGCTTCTCTGTGTATGCAACTGCTTGTTAAACAGTTAAATTGATGTCTTCAATTTCTGTACATTTTTCGTGATGAATGCATTCTGATTCACATAATGTTTTTCTTCTGAGTCGAGTCGAAGACATTAAACTAGCTTCAATGCTATTTCTTTTCTTGAATGATTTTTGCTCTTCTTTTTCTCTAACGTTGATATCTTTATTAGTAAATCAATAATATTAACAATGTTCTCTTCATTATTGTGTAAGAATTTCAATCTTACATCTTTGTTTTCTTGTGATGAATCAACGTTGCTTGCAATTGTCTTTGAATCAGCATTGCTGCAATTCATGCAATTCATCATCATTCAATTATTTTCTAAATTCACTCTGTTTTATTTGTAATGCTCTTTTTCAAAATTTGTGATGCGTGCGTTGTGATTGTTTTTATTCATGTTGTTGAAATAATAATAATAATAATAATAATAATAAATTCATACATTCTTGTGACATTGATTAAGTCAACTCATGAGAAACTTTATGCTATTTATATCGAGTGAACAAAACTCTCTGAAGTAGAAAATCACTCGCTGTTTATGTGATTACTTCACGCAGTTGAAACTATCATTATAAGACTATGTATCAAATTAGTTCACGTTGATTGCATGTTAAAAAATAAGTGACTTAGTCACTTTAAATTGCTTCAGAAGCTTCATTTTCATCATCATTCTTGCAACTGCTTTAAGATTCTTCATGATAGCAATGATTATTCAACAGTTCAAGAAATCAACGTTTCATAACATTCTTGATCGCAAATGCAATCAGTTTAAACAATGCATGAATACATGTTTTGTCATCTGATAATTTTAGTTGCAGTTGCATTGTATGCTATTTACATCTGAAACATTTCTGAAGTGCAGATAAGCATTCAAATCTATGCATTTGATTCTGATGTGAATGATGAAAGTGCTTTCAACTTTCTGAAAATTATTTTGCATCTTTATCGTCTTATTAAACAAATGCAATCTTTGTATCAAGATGATATGAACATCTGCAATGTATTTTCTATATTTTTTTCATCATTGCTTTCACTGATTTCTGTAATACTGCGCTATTGCAATGCTGTCACTAGTTGAATTTGTTGCAGCGAGAGTTAATCACTTGCATCTTGACTGTATTTTTGCATCTTCTTGAATTAAGTTGTTCAGAAGCATCATTTTCTTGATGATGAAAGAATGAAAGATGATGTGATTGACATTCATCAAATGAGCGCATATCAGTTTGCATGTCTATCTGATTTTCTGCATATGATCATTGATTCAACTGTGTAACGTGATCTTGTCTTGCAGCATGTTCAAATGAACATGCAGTGAGCTTGTGTACATTTCTGCTTTCAAAGTCTTGATGCTTACTCTTTTGAATCTTTTTGCAACATGACACAGAGTCTGATTCTATAATGTTTCAAGTTCATCGACGTTTCGGCAAAGAGCTTAGATAGCTTGTGAGCTAGTGAGCAGAGTTCATTCAATACTAATGCGCTTGAGACGCATATGCTAGCTACTAGATGAGACGTTTGCTACAAGCTAGCTGTCAGCTGAGTTTGCATCATTAATTAGCTTACATGCTACATAAATCAGCTACAAGCTGATTTAGCTGATTTAGCACTACTCTTCATTCTACTCGCTCATTTACTCTTCATTCTACTCGTCTATCTACTCGCTCATCTACTCTTCACCTTACTCGTCTACCTACTCGCTCACCTACTCTTCACTCTACTCGTCTATCTACTCGCTCATCTACTCTTCATTCTACTCTTCATTCTACTCGTCTATCTACTCGCTCACCTACTCTTCATTCTACTCGCCTATTTACTCGCTCACTTACTCGCCTATCTACTCGCCTATCTACTCGCTCACCTACTCTTTATTCTACTCGTCTATCTACTCGCTCATCTACTCTTCATTCTACTCACTTATTTACTCGCTCATCTACTCTTCACTCTACTCACTCACCTACTTTTCACTCTACTCTCTATCAAACGCGTCGATCGAGCGCATAAAACACGTCAAACAGTGCTTCAAACAATGCTTTCTACATGACTTTCTACCTACTCGTCACTCTACATGCTCAGCTACCTACTCGATAATCTTCGCTTCGAGCTCTATAGGGCTGACGCTAGAGAGTTCGAAGTTTTCACCTTCTTTTTCCCTTCATAGTTTCTACTTTCTAGAACAACAACAATCAAAATATCAACATGTTCAGCTATCAACTCAGCTATCAACTCAGCTATCTACTCGTTCGCCTACTAGTCAGTCTACTCGCTTCAAAACATGCTTCAAAAGACGCGTTGATTAAGCGCATAACATAAGTTAAACAGTGCTTCAAACAATGCTTTCTACTGAGCTTTTCACTGAGCTTTCTACTGATCTTTCGACCGACCTTTCTACTGATCTTTTGATCGAGTCATCTAGTGAGCTTTCTACTGACCTTTCGATCGACCTTTCTATTGATCTTTCTACTGATGAGCTTTCTACTGACCTTTCGATCGAGTCATCTAGTGAGCTTTCTACTGATCTTTCGACCGATCTTTCTACTGATCTTTCTACCAACCTTTCTATCAATCTTTCTATCAATCTTTCTATCGACCTTTCTATCGACCTTTCTACTGAGCTATCTATTGAGCTATCGACTGAGCTTTCTATCAAACGCTCTATCAAACATTCTACATGCTTCAAAATACGCGTCAATCGAGCGCATAACACGAGTCAAACAATGCTTTCTACATGGTTTTCTACATGGCTTTCTACATGACTCTCTACCAAGCGCTCTTCATGTTTCCCTACCAAGCACTCTACCAAGCACCCTTCATGTTTCCCTACCAAGCGCTCTTCATGTTTCCCTACCAAGCGCCCTTCATGTTTCCCTACCAAGCACTCTACCAAGCACCCTTCATGTTTCCCTACCAAGCACTCTACCAAGCACCCTTCATGTTTCCCTACCAAGCGCCCTCCATGTTTCCCTACCAAGCACCCTACCAAGCACCCTTCATGTTTCCCTACCAAGCGCCCTTCATGCTTCCCTACCAAGCGCCCTTCATGTTTCCCTACCAAGCGCCCTTCATGTTTCCCTACCAAGCACCCTACCAAGCACCCTACCAAGCATCCTTCATGTTTCCCTACCAAGCACTCTACCAAGCACCCTTCATGTTTCCCTACCAAGCGCCCTTCATGTTTCCCTACCAAGCACCCTATCAAGCGCCCTTCATGTTTCCCTACATGGTTCTCTACCAAGCATTCTTCATGTTTAAATAGATGGTTAAATAGCTACTTAAATAATTAATTCATCAAATGATTTATTTGATTACATACGAATCTTAAATGTAGAAACGTACGAAAAGCGAACATGTATTGCGCATTATATCTTTTGAGCAATTGATGTCTTTTGAGCAAATAACTGTCATCAAAAGATACAAGCGCTTGTAGCTAGCTATTAGTCGTTGATGAGTGTGCTGTTGAAGCTTGCAAGCTAGAAGCTCAGCTAAACATATGTTTTTGACTGATGCTAGCTTGATGAGCTTGTAGTCAGTTTTAGCTGATTTTATCAAATGATCAATGTTTGCATTCTTTGTTTGACAGTTCTTTCTCTTTTTCTTGCTGATGTCAGACTAATGTCTTGAATGCAATTTCTGATCTTACTACTGCTGAGTATATTTATCTTGCTTTTGTGAAGATTATCTTTCATATGAAGACTTCAAGTTGATTAAGTGCTAGCATTCATATGATGTGATTTGCTTCGATTTAACGAAGATGCGCGTCTCATTGCAATTTTATGTTCAGTTGTACTTTCAAAACTCGCATGTTTGATTTTGACTTAATAACTGAGCTTTTTATTTGTATGCTAATCATCATGTCAAATCTCTTTGATTTTCTGATAAAGTGCGTAAATTCATACTTTTCTGATGCAAATGTTGCATCATGAGTGTGAGCTCATTTCGCGCAGATGTCGTGCATTCTGCTCAGTGTTCTGCAAATTTCTTCAATGAATCTATTGTATGCTAGAATGTTAATGTCATTTATGAAGTTGAGCATTTCAATCTTAATTTTCAATGCTTTGCACTTCTCAATCAGACTTATGTTGAAGAATAGAAAGAGAATTGATAAAATGAGAAATTTCTGTGATATGTCTGTGTGTATCTTGCGCATGTCACTCGTTTGCTCATTGAATCTCAGTGATGTTTCTCGATTCTTAAGAAAGCTGCATGCTCATTCAACTATGTAGTTTGAAATTCTTTTCATTTTTAAAGTATGCAAAAGTTTGATGTGCAAGACTTGATTAAATGCTTCAATGATATCTAAACTTAGCATGAAAGTTATGTATTTGATTTTGCAATCTCATATCATGTGAATCTGATCTACTAGTAGATTTAATGTCAAGATCATGAATTGCTTGCATTTCGCTCTCATTTGAGCATCAGATAGCATGTGATGAGTCTCAGCTATATTGCTCAGTTTTTTAATCATGAGCGATTTTAGAGTTTTGCTCATGATGTTAAGCAAAGCAATGAGTTGATATGTGATATGTCTTTGAATCAATATAATTGCTCTTCTTTAATTTGCATAGTACTATCGTTTGAGTCTTTTTGAACTGCTTAGAATGATATTTGTATGTTACATATGCATTGAATAAACTCATCAATATCAAAGTCAATTTTGCAAGACTTGTCTGCAATGTTTTGTTCAAAATGTTCAAAATGTTTGATGCTTTGTTTACTTTTACTCTTTTGATTATTTGTCTCACTTCATCTTCTGAGATGCATGAGTCAAATGACATTGTCAAGAGTATAAATGAGTTTGCAATGTCATTGATATTTGTTTAAGAAAGTAAGAGAAAGAATTTTTCTTGCAATATCTTGATTTTTTTCTCAAATGTTGTTGTTATTTGTTCAATGTCACTTCACTTTAATGACAAAAACTGAGAAAGTTTTTTAAATAACTGACTTTCAATTTTGATTCATTTTGTGAAGCATCATATCAACTTAAATGCGTTGCTTAGCTTATACATTTACGATCTGAAATGTGCGCGCTTTGCTTGTTGAATGATCTTGTTTTTATGATCATTGTATTTCAGATATTCATTTCACGCATTTAATGTATTCTGTGTTTTTCATATAATTTGCAGTTGTCTTGATTTCATTACTATCTCTGAGCAGTTTGAATTTCAGAAATTCTTTGCTTGACTTGATGATTTTATCAAAAAAGTAAATTTCTCAATAATTTCTTGTAACATCTTGATTACTTTGCACATTCTTTTATTCATCATCATCTTGCTGTTCAAAGAATGATTCAACGAAAGATGCATATACAGATACATACTCAATGCTTCTGTATTCATTTTCTTTCATAATCATTGAGTTGAAGACTGTACTGAAGTTGTTTATAAACAAAGTTTTATGACAATCAAAAGATGATTTAATTCTTGATGCAAATCAATGTATATCTTGCACTTGCATGTCATGAACTGTATTTTCTCGCTGTTAAAGACTAAATCAATAGTTGTAAATTAATTATGAGTTTTGCGAGTAATAGTGTCTGATTTCAGCAATAATTTCAGCTTAACATTAATAATGATGTCAAGTAAATTGTTAATTGCTGTATGTTAAATGAAGCATCTTCATCTTTCTCAATAAGAGTGATGTAAATTGAAATCTTTCATGATCAATTGTTTGCAATCATCTTTAAGTAGTTCACTCAAGCGAGAAATGATTGAAGATTTCTTTATAGATGTAAAGAACAATGAACATAAATTGTAAATGTTTATAAGTTGCAACGTCTGCATTTTGTCATCTGTGTTGCAAGTTAATATTCTGATCAAGCAGATGTCTGACTCAGCTGTTTTTATTACTCATTGATTGAGTTTTAAGCATTTGTTTACATATATGCAAGTTCTTGACTGTGATGACGTGTTTTTCACTAAATAAAAGAAGTTGTGAACTGAGTTAAATGATTGCATGTCATTAATGTTACAACTCTGCTTTTGTATGATTACAATGTCAAAATCACGAATTTCTTTGTTGATTAAAAATGATTTCTGAATTTTCAATGATTTTCTGATGTTGTACTGCAGTATTTATAGAAAAGATTGTTTTATCATAAAGTTATTTATAGCTGTTGTTGACTCTGCAAAGAGAAGACTCTTTGAATATTCTCAGTCATCAAGAATCTGTCTCATTTTCTGATTTATCATTTCTGACTCTGCTCAAGCGACGTTTCATCTGAGTCACTACTCACGCAAGAGAAATGATTGACGCATCTCTTTTTAACTTCTATTATCTGTCATGTTGATTCATAAGCGACTAGACTGCGTGTTTTCAGCACAACTGTCGTTGAACTCAACGAGTTCGCTGAACTGAGAGAGTTTGTGAATCTTAAAGAGTTTATTGAACTCAAAGAGTTTATTGAATCTGCAAAGCTTGAAGACAGCAAAGAGCTTAAGAATTGTAAGAATGTGCAATTGTATTTAAATGTTTCTGAATATCTGAATGATCTGTTTCTATAGATTTCAAACACTTGTTTCATCTGCTGTTATCATTTGAGACAAATGCATCTTCAAAGTTCGTGATTTTCGTTGCAGTTAGTACAACATCTTTTATTCAAAGACATCATGCATCTTTTAATGTGATGTTTGTCTGCACACTTAACACAGCATTGATTCTTTTTGCAAAATCTGATCATGTGATTAAATTCTTAACATCTGAAACATTGTGTGATGTAATAGTTCTTTTTAAATAGTTTACATGCACATTCATGATATGCATTTAACATACTCATGTTCATCAGTTGATTCATCATTGCTTCAATTGCTATCTTCATGATGAGCAATGAAAAAGTCTTTTCACTCTTTGCTACTTTCTTGAGTCAGACTATTCTTAGAATCTTCAGATTCTTATGAAGTCTCATGTTATTCTTTATTAGTCTTCTAATGACTTTCTTCTGATTGCTTGTGTTGATTGTAATGTGCATCTCATGTGTCAGCATTGCGAAGATTTATTGCAACATGCACGTCAAGTTCATAATTTCTTTTGCTCATTCTTGAGTCTTTTTCAGATTTGCTTGTGCATCTGAGCTGACTGCATGAAGAAAGATGTCTTTGCTACTCAGCTTGCAAAAAGACATGATCAGATTTCATTGACTTGTTGACATGTTTGCTATTCTTTGAAGAATCTGCTTGATGATCTTCTTCTGCATCTTCTTTACTTCTTCTTTGTCTGTTATCTTTATCATGACTTCACATCTTTTGCAAAGTGATGATGATCTCTTTCTGAGACGTTGTTTTCTCATTGATAATTCTTCTCTTGTCATATTTGCTCATGACATGATTTTCAATAAAAGACGCGTATTTCTCTGCATTTGTAACTGCTTGCTTAGCAATTGAACTGATGTCTTCAGTTTCTATATATTCTTTGCGATGAACACATCTTGAATTACATGATGTTTTTCTTCTGATTCAAGTTGAAGATGATGCATCAGCTTCAGTACTATTTCTTTTCATGAGTGATCTTTGCTCATTTCTTTCTCTAACATTGATGTTTTTATTAATAAATCAATAATGTTAACTATTTTCTCTTCATCATTGCGTAAGCGTTGCAACTTCACGTCGCTGTTTTCTTATGACATGTTAACATCACTTGCAATCTTCTTTGAACTTGCATTGCTGCAACTTGTGCAATTCATCATTGTTTGATCATTCTTTAAATTCACTCTGTCTTATATGTAATGCTCTTTTTTCAAATTTGTTGTGCATATGTTGTGATTGTTTTTTTTGTGGCTGGCAACGAGATTCACCTGTTCATGATGTTGACTACGAACCTTTTGATTCTATTCTGTGTTCGAATAGAAGTCAGAAGAGTCAAGAGATCTCAATTCGACGCAATTCAAATGATGTTAGAATGTTGCGTGAGCAGGAAAGTCGATCGTGCAGAGTTTTCACCTACGCGACAACATTCCCTCTAACAGTCACAATCGATCTACGAGGGTGATTGATGACATGTCGATGTCAGTAAGAGATAAAAAGATATCTAGTGAAATAGTCGTTCTCAGTATGAGAGTCGTGACTACAAGTGGTCGAAGAATTTACGATTCGTCGACTGCGTCAATATACTGAAACGTCTTCATCACATCGACAGTGAAAATTCAATACATTTATTGATTTTAATGATGATTTGAATGTTTTCAATGAAAAAATAAATGATGAAATGAGTTTTGATGCTTTCTTAACATTAAAGTTCTTACTTAATTCATCTTGAACTTCTAACAATAAAAGAATAATAAGTCACGTATTCAATGTTTAAATATTATTATTGATTCTTTTCAGCTTTCAGTCATGAAAACTAGTAAAAGAAGTGCTGATGCTTCTGAAATATTGAACAGAATAATATGCATCAAATGTGCATGTAAATTTCATGATGAAAAGATAATGCAAAGTTGCAACATCAAGTTTCAAGAAAAAGTGATGTATCAATGCTGCATTTAATGTGCAAAGAAAGATGTTGCATTCATTAAATGCTTATGTTTGAATTTTTTATTTTTAAATGTATGCATTTGAACATTAAGTGAGTCTTTTTGACTCAAGACAATATTTAAGACTGCATCAGAAAATGATGATGTGATTATTATTGCAATTTTTATGATCAATCAAATGAAATTAAGAAAGAAGCTTATGATTACAATGTATGTAAAAGATTTTTAAACAACACATGTAAACTTAAATCATTTAATGTACAAAAACTGCAGTTGAAAGAAGTAATGATAGTTAATAACATTGCTCATGATGCGCTTAATATGTTTCATTATTCTGTATATTTTATTGTATTTCAATATCATTTGATCACAGTTTTATAACTGATATGATATATTTATATAAACTGATTGTTGAGTTGAGTTTCAAGTTAACATTTTGAATTCAACTTAATTTGAAGTGAACTTGCTCACATTTTCAACTTAACTTGAGTTAAATTACGCATATTTTCAACTTGATGCAATTCAACTCAACTGAAAATTAAGTCAATTTAACTTGACTCGTTAAAAAGTCAAGCTTAACATCAAGAGAACTAAATATATAAAAAAATTCAACTTTTGCATTGTTTTTTTGCATTATCTTTTTAATAGAAAGTCATGATGAAGAAACATGAAGATTGTTTAACTTTAATAAAGAATCATGACAGAAAAACATGATAGAAAATTATGAAGAAGAATCATGTAAACTGTTCAATCAAGTTATTTACATTTATCTAATATCTTGTTAAGTCAAGTTAAGTTTTCAAGTTGAGTTGTTAAGTCAAGCTTCTTAACTTGACTTAAGTTATTAAGTTTAACTTCTCAACTTAACTTAATACTTTTTCAAAAAAAATTCAATTTAATTTAACACTTTTCAAGTCAAGTACTTAACTTGATGTAATCAATCTATAGTTTATAAATGAATTTACTCACTTTGAATTTACTCATTTTACATTTCAACGTAAATTTGAAGATGAGTGAAAAGAAATTTGCAACTTCATCTTTTGCAAGAGATAATTGATGAAGTAATGATTTCATGATGATTTCATGATGATTATGCTTTCATGTCAAGTATGTTTTGCATCTTTGTACTTTTTCTTTTTCTTTTGTTTATGTTTTTTTCTTTTATTTAAGTGTTAATATTTTTATGTGATTATCTCATTAAAAAAATCAGCAATGAAACTCATCTGTACGCAATGCTGACTACAAATTTACTGTCGAGCTATAGTAAAGTTTAAAGATTATCAAAAGTTTGAATGATATCAAGATGCTGCATGATGATGAAGCGCTGTGCATTGATTGCATGCAGAGTTTTCGTGATTGCACAAACTTTAATAATCTTAATGCACATGCTACAAGCAATTTACATGCAGATGAGAAAGTCAAATAGAATGCAGAACTATGAGAGAAATCACTTATGAAAATCATTCAATTCAGTATCTTGTCATCATGATAACAAGAATTGAGACAAAACATTCTTATGTTTGATTTGTTAAGAATGATTAGCAAAAAGAACTTGAATCACGAACATTCTTTAAATCTACATGCTAGTAACTACATATAGATCTTAGTTTTTTTCTTTTTCTTCATTAAGTGCATGCAGTCTATGACTATGACACTGTCTAGATGTTATGTGTATGCTAAGTTACATGTAATCTGATCAAAGTCACTGCTTTATATTTTTTCATTGATTAATCACATCGATAGTTTGCGCATATGAGCGTGTGAACTGTCTATGATCAAGTGATCACATAGACAATTCAAAATTGTGAAAGCTGATCACTTCAACGTAAGCTTTCAACTTGTCTGTATGATCATCAAGTCAAGCGAGCTAAATAAGCTTTGATCTATGTAGATGAAAGCTGATCACTTCGACGTGAGCTTTCAAGTTCGCTGTATGACTATTTAGCTGAACGAACTAGATAAGCTTTGATTTATGTATTTGCAACGCATGTAAATCAATCAGAAAACCGAAAAATCGATTGATTTACTGCATCATGTGAGCGTGTAGATGCGCAAAAGCTGAGTCGTGTCTTTGCAATGTATGTATGTGTGATGTATATGAGTTGCAGCGCATGCACAAAGACGTTGCTGTCATTCTGTGTATATGAGCAAAGACTGTGTCATGTCTTTGCAATGTATGTGATTGCGATGCATGTAAATCAATCTGATAAAGCAAAAAATTGATCGATTTACTACATCATGCAGACGTGTAGATGTGCAAAAGCTGAGTCATGCCTTCGCAATGTATGTGTATGTGATGTATATGAGTTGCAACGCATGCGCAAAGACGTTGCTGTCATTTTGTGAGCAAAGACTGTGTTGTATCTTTGCAATGTATGTATTTGCGACGCATGTAAATTGATCAGAAAATCTAAAAATCAATCGATTTACTGCATTGCATCAATGTGTATGTGCGCAAAAGCTGAGTCGTGCCTTCGCAGTATATGTGTGTATGTCGTATAAGAGCTCAATGTATGAATAAAGTGCTGTTACTGCTCTGTGTGTGATTGCGCTGCATGTAAATCGATCTGAAAAAGCGAAAAATCAATCAATTTACTGCATCACGTCTGTCTGTATATGCGCAAAAGCTGAGTCGTGTCTTTGCAGTATATATGTGTATGTTGTATATGAGTTCAACGTGTGAATAAAGCGCTGTTACTGCTCTTTATGTGATTGCGCTGCATGTAAATCGGTCTGAAAATGCGAAAAATCAATCAATTTACTGCATCATGTCTGTCTGTATGTGCGCAAAAGCTGAGTCGTGCCTTCGTAATATTTGTATGTATGTTGTATATGAATTGCAGCATGTATACAAAGACATTGCTGTTCTTCTGTGTATATGCAAGCTTCAACGCGTTGATGATCGCGTTGTTATTGTCTCACTTTTCAACTGTGTGTGAGCTCAACATGTGAGTAAAGCGTTGTTACTGCTCTGTTGATGTTGATGAGATTATTCAACTTTTCTGACAAGCATAGCTTGCAAAAGATTTGTAGTCAGCATCTTGTACAAATAAATCTCGTTGTCGATCGTATAAATTTTATTAAGACTGCGTGTCTGTTACTATGACATGAGTAACTCACAAAACTCATTAAGTTCAACATGAGTAAACTTGAGAGTTTCATTAATATTGTTTAACAGATGTTCAAACACAGATATTTTATACATAAATGATACGTTGATGAGAAAACTTCATTAAAAAAAGAAAGACATAAACTGATCATTGAATCAAGTTTTCATATCTACTTTCTGACTTACTCAAGTACTTGATATCAATGTTGTGACTCAACTTGAATACTTGATATTAATCTTATGACTCGACTCAATATTAATCTCAAGTCGAGTCAGAATTTAAGTTCTTGACTCGACTCATCAAGCAATCAAAAATGATATCAAATATCAAGATTTACTATTTTTAAATCTATTACGTCATTATATTTGAAAGATCTACATGCAACAAAGAAAATTATTTCTCATTTCTTCATTATTATTTTCTTGTTGTTTGCATTATCTTGTTGCATTATCTTGTTGCATTATCAATAAAATACATTGCAAGATGTTTGATTTTGATAAAACATATGAATTATCAAGATCTTTGATCGAGAAAGAATTTAATTTCTTGATTATTTATTCATTTACTTTCAGTAGTCTTCATTCTAATAACTTTGCAAGTCAAGATTCACGAAACATTAATCAGATTTTCGTTGAAAAGAGATGAACTCTTCAAGAAGCGATGAATAGAATTCATCATGATACTTCTCTTCTAATATTAAGAGAGAATAATCAGTATGTTGAGTGAAGTTCTGATATCAATGCTCAATTTCAACAATGATGACTACAGATGTCTGTTGACGAAAGTGTCATCAACAAGACTCAAAGAAAGATAGATAATTCACTTTAAGTTAAGAAGATTGAAGTAAATAAACAATTCAACATCTGAAATCAGTTTATTTAAATGATCTTAACATTGAAAGAATATTCTAAGATTTCATGTAAGAATTGTTTTAAAATTCTAAATTATTCTACAGCTATTGATGAATCTAGTACAATCAATACGATCAAGCATCTTAAAACAAATGCTTGCATGAAATGAAAACAACTCAACTTTCTTTCACAACTCAAGATAGATTTCAGTCATGTAAGTTCAATATGATAATGCAAATAAATAATGCAAAGTTAATATATTTATAGAAGAAAAGTCATATCAACTTATCATCTCAATTCAATTAACAAAATTGAAAAAAGATATTGTATCAGATCTTCATTGCATTGAATTTGTCTTTTCAAATCATCGAAAATGAGCATTTTTGACAATTACTATAAATGCTTCGTTCAGAGATTACTCTTGTGCATTGCACTAAATTGTCAAACATGATTTTCTCGAAATATGATGAGATTCATGCAAAGATAAAGCAAGATTTAAAAGAGTCATGACGTGTTTTTATTGCATTGAATGCATGATCTAGTTCTTAAAAAGTTGCTTATTTAAAAGTTTTAATATATTGAATGAATGCTGCATTTCAATATCATGAACATCTTATTGAATTTACATTTCTTGAAGTTGAGCATACTGATCATCATTTGATGCAAAAGCTGTTCAAGATTTTGAATATATACAACATCAAGAACAAGCTTTTTGATGTTGTTACTGATAATGCAAGCAACAATGACACTCTAAAGAAGAAGCTTGAAAGAATGCTCAATCAACGCGACATTTCATGAAATAAAGCACAAAACTCGATTTCTTGTATGATTCATATCATTAATCTAGTGACTCAAGAGTTTATTAAAGCTATTGAATTAAAGACTTTGAATGACAATCTCGCTGTGTCATTGAACAATGATCAAGTTGAGAATATAATTACAAGCAATGATCTTTACACTATTGTCAAGAAGATATTTATCAAGATGATAATGCAAAAAGATAATGCATTTACTAATTAATGAAACAGATTTGCATTATTACTATTGCTATCAACAGTTCTTCTCAACGAAAGCTTCGCTTTTTAAAGCTGCAAGTAACAAGATTTTGAAAATTGATACAAGACATTTGCATTCATTGAAACTCTATTTATTTGATGCTTCGACGTGCATATCAACTGCGTGACATAATCAATACATGAATTGAGAAATTCTTGACAGATGCAAAGATTCAAGCTATTTGATTAAAGAAGAATGAATGATCACTAGTATTACTTATTGACAACATGTTAAATTCTTTCTACAAGCTAACTTTGATCATATTTAGAATCATCAATGTTGATATACATTTAGAATTTTGAATATTTGATGCTTTTTTCAATCATCTCAATGTTATTGAAACGATAGTATGTGATAATGCATGTACTTCACAAGCACTTATTCTTTGAGCTTGCGAACTAGCTTTTAACAAGCTTGCAAAGTACTATTTCAAGATAAAGAGCAAAGATGAACTGATATACAATCTTGCTATGATTTTAAATTCTACTCAAAAGCTGAATTTGTATCAAGATTGAGATGTAAATGAGAATGATTCTTATTTTTATTACAACAAGTACAAAAAAGAGTTCAAGAACTATTTTCATCATCATTATGAAGAGAAAACTACAACTGCAAAAGTCAAAGCGCAAGTGACTAGTGATGTTGATCAGATAATGCAATATAATAATGTAATTGATCATTTATTAACAATGCTATAGTTTGTTATGATGATTACATGAACTCTTCTTCAAAGAACTCAACGTCGCTCTGTATCTGTTAGTGAAGATGATTGATATCTTTGCACTGATGTTATTGTTGAGAAGTTTTCAACATGAAAGTATTGAAGAGACAACGTCTTAAACTATTCAAGATTGACTCAAATGACTAAGAATGTTCTTTCATGTTTAATATTCTTTATAGATATTGAATGAACATTCAATCTTGCAAGAAGAGTTTGTTGATGAGATTAATCACAAATGACTTCAGAATCAGTTGAACAGATAATGCTTCTCAAGTATTATAATTGTATCATGAACTTGAATTCTGAGAAGACTATCATCGAAGTATGAGATATATATTGTAGAGAAGAAGATGAAGATAACGCGATTAATGAAGCTGCTGATTCTTTCAGAGCAGATTTGCAGAATGTTTTATGTTTTATTATTGTTTAAATGTTCAATATTATTTCATTTGAAGTCGCTTTTGCATTGTCAATGTATATAGTATGATAACACAGTTACAAGATAATGCAAAAAGATAATGCAGTTCATGTATTACTATGCTAAATAACTTGATCTGATCAAAATATCATGAATGCTATTTTCATTAAACATTCAACTGAATCTCAAGATTGCACATCAAAGTTTTCATGAATATCAAATTTCTTTGCTGAAAAGTTACTCACTTGACATAAATAGCAAGAAGATTGCTATCTGCATATGTAAAGCATTATATTAGTAAGTGTTGTAAAACATCAATGATAATGCAAATGAGTAATGCACTTACTGACAAGAAATTTACATAGAAACGCTTCTGTGATCTTCTGAAGAGCAAGTAGTGTCAAAGTCTGAATTTTATAGTTTGCATTGCTCATTTTCTGACTCATCTTGTTCATATCAATCTCATTCTGCATGATTTTATGAACTACTCTTTCAAATGAGATTTTCAATATTAACAAATTTGCATCTCTCTGATAATGATGTATTTCTTGAAGTGCAATGATTTCTGACTTTCATTTTCTCTTTGACTGTCGCGATAAATTAACTGTTGATAGCTTGATGCATTATTTATTTGCATTATTTTCTGAACTTTATTAATCTTGCTTTCAGATAAAGTCTTTAAGTCTGCTTTTAATTCATTCGTGATTCAATTATCTGATGTCATATCATCATGACTTAAGATTCTCAAATCATCATATGATGCGTCTTTAAACTTTCGTTCTAAATCAAGTCTGTCAGCAATGCATAACAAGAAATGCATTATTTAAATGCATTATTTATTTGCTTGCAACGAGTCATGATGTATATCAACTGACAACGATTTGAAAAATTGAGACTATTGAGTTGAGTGAAAGCAAAGTGAAGTACAATGTAAACAAGAAATGATGTGTAAACAAGAGATGATGACTATTGACTGTGTTTATAGTAGAATTAATATGATGAATGTTTTAATATTAGCACTAATATGATGAATGTGTTGATTGCAGTTCTAAAATGATGAATAAATTCTAACATTCAGCTTTAACTTTAATTTTATTTACATCTCATCTCACATTTATTTTAATTCTAACTTTATCTACGCTTAACATTTATTCTAACTTTAACTTTTTCTACGTCTTACATCTATTCATTGCACTCATTTATTGTAACTAAGTTCATTAGAAAAAGCACTTCAACATCACTATCAGATAAGAAGATTATTAAGAATTATTTATATGCATTATTATTGAGACTAATCAAAATTGTAGAATGTTCAATCTATCAATTAAGTTGCAGTCAATTGCAAGTAGAAATCATGCAATAAAATGAAACAAAGATCAGAAAACTTTCTATATCAAACAAAGTGCAGATTAAGTAATTTTTTATAAATAACTCATTAAATTAAGAAGCATCAGCATTTATCAGAAAGTCATTAAAGCGAAGCAGGTGAAAATGAAGAACAATATGCAAAATACAATTATGAATGATCAAGTGAGAAAGAGTCTGCATGATAATGCATTTGAGTAATGCATATGTGTTTCAAAAGCTGATTGTATAATAACTCAATGCTTTGAGATGAATTTAATGAAGAAGACAAGAAAGAAGAAGACTGCAAAGCAAGCGAAGCTTGAAGCAATAGTCATGAAGATGACATTCAATACTACTTCTACTGTTGATGTATGTACTGTGTTTGATGTGAAAGACAAGACTAATGTATGCATTAAACTATTGCACAACAAGATGAACTTGGAAAAAACATGTCAAGATACATGATATCTACTATTAAATTAATTCAGCAACGCATTTTACATCATGAAGAATTGAATGAATTGAAGATAATGAATGATTCAGATGTTATACAAGAATTTAACAAATTCATGAGCGCATTTTTGAATGAAAAAAATGCGATTGATTGAAAGATAGTTAATTTACTAGATTCATCAAATGATGAATCTGATGATATCATTGAGATTGATGAGAATGACAAGAAGATAAAATTTAGCAAGAGAAATGATGATGCAGATATGATTGAGAATAAGAATGAGTACAAGAATGAGTACAAGAAGAAGTATGAGAAGAAGAAGAAGAAGAAGAAGAAGAATGATGAGATAATAGTGATTTCAGATTAGCAGTAGTAAATGAACAAGCATGAATTTTCTTCAATCAATTGCATTACTCTGTTGCATTATCAAACACTCAGATGAATATTAGTAGTACTTCGCTTCATGTCTTGATGAGTCAAATTGAGAATTCAAGTCAATACTCAATTTCAACACTTTAACTCAACTTAAATACTCAGTTCAAACATTGTGACTCAACTCAAATACTCAATTTCAAAATTCTGACTTGAATTGAGTCTTGACAAGTCAAGAACTCAACTCAATCTCGATGATTCAACTCATCGCGATCAGTTTAAAGAAACATAAGCAAGTTAATAAAGAATGATTGAACTACGTTGTCTGATTAAAAGTGTAGCATATGAACATTTCTGCAAGACATAATTAATTTGCATGAGAAAGATCTTTACAAATAACATGAAACAAATGAGTTGCACACTTTCAAGTGAAGTGAGCATCTGCAAGATGTGATATACAATGATGATAACTGTTGATTTCAAGAATCTTATTTCTTCATTGAACTTTGACTTTTAAATGTCTTAATGATAAAATCAATCTCTAGTCAAAGAAATTATCTATATAGCTTGAAAGAACAGTAGCACATATCAATATGATTAAAGAAGAAATTGACTGCAATATGCATGCATATTGTGTTACGAGCGTACCAAGGCCGAACAAGGCTGAAGCCCTAATCAATTCGCAGTGAACGCTAGCAAGTTCTCTGCGTAATGATTAGAGCTAATCAGCGAGCTAGCCAGATATGACTCAGATATGACTCAGATATGACTCAACATTCTTTTTCTTCCCCAACACTCTTTTCTTTCACCAACATCTTGTTCATCTACATCACATTCTTTTCGTGTCACAAACATATTTCTTTCGAGCCTAGCGCAGCCTCTGAACATTACATAAATAGAAGCTCTTGTATCAATCTTCTTCTGTATTCTTAATATTCAGTTATAGCTATCTCTAAAGATCAAGCACTATTCAACCCTGACTTTCGCTGGTTGACTCACCTAGGCACGATTCTGACATATTGCAGATGAAATGTCTGCAACTCATGCTTAAGAAGTAAACTGTCAAAATTTGAGCAATGAGAAATCTCATTTGTCTTGAACTATGAATCTGCTGCGAGAAACTATCTCTCGATAAAGAAAAAATCAGCATAGAGATCATGTCTTATGTATGTTGCATGTGACGTATACAACATATTTTTAATAAACACTTCAGAAACGTTTCAGACGTAAATAACGTGCAATGCAACTGCAACTGAAATCATCAGATGATAAAACATGTACTTATGCATTGTTTAAACTGATTGCATCTGCGATTAAGAATGCTATAAAACGTTGACTTCTTAAACTATTGAATAATCATCACTATCACAAAGAGTTTCAAAGCAGCTGCAAGAATGATGATGAAAACGAAACTTCTGAAGCAATTTAAAGTGATTGAATTACTCATTCTCTAACGTGTAATTAATGTGAACTAATTTGATACATAGTCTTATAATGATAGTTTCAACTGCGTGAAGCAGTCATATAAACAGCGAGTGATTTTCTATCTCAGAGAGTTTTGTTCACTCGATATAGATAGCATAAAGTTTCTCATGAGTCAACTTAATCAATGTCATAAAAATGTATGAATTTATTATTATTATCATTTCATTAAAGAATGAGAATTATTATAATATCATGATTTTCTTTCTTTTTAATCATAAGTTTATGCTTGAAAGTGAATGATTATACTTTTTACTTATATTTCAATCTTGTTTCAAAAGCTTCTTTAAACTTTAAGACATTTTTCATATTTTCACTCAATATTCATTGATTATATTTTACAAAATATTCTTTTCATTATATCTTATAATATAAAATTCTCTTTCTTTTTCACTTTTGTAAAATCTTCTTTACTTTTCATTTTTATTCATCTTTAATAAACTTAAAAGCAAGATACTTAAGTATAAAATCATCATTTAGTTTATGATTATATGACTTTAAGAGAAATACATAAAAGACAAAATGAATTCTATAAATGATTGAAAAATCAAGATGATACATTTGCTTATTTATGAATTATTATATACAAAAGAGCTTTAACATCTTATTTACAACTTCTTGTTTAACTTCTTCTGCTTCAGATTTTTTGCTGATAACATGATTAAATCATCAACATTAAAGAATTTAAACTTATGTTTTCAATTATAGTATTTTATCTGAGCATCAATCATGTTTTATCATCATTGCATCAAAGAGTTTTGCACATTTTGCAGCATTTCAATGCATTCTTTTGCTGCTAACACTTCTTCTTTCATAGCATTATTCTTAATGTATATGTTAAAAATTAATTTGTAATTATACATGATTTTAAAAAGATTACAGCTCAATGAACAATACTTTATTTAATGATACATAAACTCAAGTATAAATAAAAGCATAACTCAGTCATCTTGCTTTTTTGAACAACATATTCATAAATAATATTTCAGCGTCTGATTTTATTGTTCTGTCTAATTATTTGTTTGTGAATGAAAACAGTGTTTAATCATCATCTCATCTTTGCATGAAAGCAAATATCTGATCAAAACACATTAATAAATAAATTATTTCTATCAATGATTATATTATTTGAAATCTCATATCTTAAAGTAGTTTTCTTGTGAGAAATCAAGAGTACATAAGAATGATCAGAATGCATTCTTTACTATTGATCAGAGTTAAGCATAAAATGATTGCAATTGCACATTTATATTAACAATTCATTCAACGTCTACGTGACATAAGTCAATTCAAGAGCAGAATAAAGTTACTCAATACAATTGCATTTTATCTTCTCATCATACACATCTCTCTTTTATCACATATTTCTTTGCTTAATAAATGATAATCATTGAGCAAGAGAACACAGTCTTTACGTTACAATCATGAGCATCATGAGTGCAAAAAAACGTCTTTCATCTTTAAATTAAGAATCAAATTGAAACATTATTATATAAAATATCATAAAAGATTATTGAGAAGTTTACTTTTTGAGCAAATTCATCAAATTAAGCAAGAAACTTCTGAAATCAAAGCTGCTTTGAAGTAGTAATGAAATTAGAACGATTGCAAATCATATGAATTGACTTTTTTACTAGTAATATTTTTCCATCTCTTACTGACTTCAACATGTCATTAGTCTTCTTCATAAATTAGTTGTGACTGTTAGAAAGAGTATTGACGCGTAGGTAAAAACTCTGCATGACAACTTTCATGATCATGCAACGTTTTAACATCATTCAAACTACGTCAAATTGAAATCTCTTGACTCTTTTAAATCTGACTTCTATTTAAACACAGAATAGAATCAAAAGATTTATAGTTGACATCATGTACAAATGAATCTCATTGTCAATCACTGTAACATAATTAAGAAATAGTTTATTTCTGTTACTGAGAATGTTGATTGCAAACAACTCATTTCAGGTACAATTGTCAAAGTATTAATAATTCATGAAATGATATACAACTTTAATAGTAAATTCATTGTTGAATTCATCAAGATTTTACAGCTAAAAGATGAATTTATTATAAAGTTAAAAGCAGATGAAATGATGAATACATGAAAGAATGATATTAAAGCTTGAACATTGAATAATCAAGATATGATAAAGTATAATGAATCATTGTATGTTTCAGAAGATTTTTCTATCAAAGAAGAATTATTGAAATGTTATAATAATAATTTTTTAGCAAAACATTTTGATGCTAACAAGATCAATGAGCTGTTAAATTGCAAATATTACTGAAAAAGTATAATTAAGAATGTTAAAAAGTATATAAATACTTGTAACATTTATCAGAAAGTAAAGATGAAATGTCATTTATCATAAAGTAAGTTGAAATCATTATTGCAACTTACAGATTTCTGAAAAGAAATCACTATGAATTTCATAACAGATCTGTCATCTAGTAAATAAAAAAAAACATGTATGATTCAATTTTTATGATAGTCAATTATTATATGAAGATGATACATTATTTGTCTGAACTTACTGCATGAAGTATGATGTTTTCGCTTTCAAGCTTGCAAAAAAACATGATTAAATTTCTTTAAGCTGTTAACATGTTTGTGATTTCTTGAAAAATCTGTTCAATAAATTTCTTTTGTATCTTTTTTATTTTCTTTCTTTCTGCTATCTTCATCATGATCTTTCATTTCTTGCAAAGTAATGACAATTCATTTCTGAAACATTACTTTCTCATTATTGCTTCTTCTCTTGTCACGTTCACTCATGACGTGATTCTTAATAAGAAGCATGTGCTATCTTATATTTGTACCTGCTTGCTAAACAGTTGTACAAATGTCTTCAGTTTCTATACATTTTTTACAATGAACACATTCTGATTCTCGTTGTTTTTTTCTTCTGAATCATTTCAAAAATGTTACATCAGCTTCACTGCTACTTCTTTTCATGAATGATCTTTGCTCTTCTCTTTCTCTTTCTCTAATGTTGATGTTTGTATTAGAAGATTAATAATGTTAGTAAGATACTTTTCATCATTGTATAAGCTTTTTAATCTTGCGTTGCTGTTTTTTTGTAATGAGTCAACATCGCTTGCAATTGTTTCTGAATCAGCATTACTGCAGTTCATGCAATTTATCATCATTTATTCATTCTTTAGATTCATTCTGTCTTAATTGTATTGCTCTTTTCAAAAATTTACTTTGCATGCGTTGTGATTGTTCTTTAATCTTACAAGATACTATATCAGAAAATAAACATCATATAATGAAATTAGAAAGTAAAGAAGCAGAAAATGAACTTTCTCTTAATATTAATAAACAGCTGATTTAAGCAATGCTTCAACATAAGAAACTGATCAACAACGAGATTTATCTGTACAAGATGCTGACTATGAATCTTCTGCAAGTTATGCTTGTCAGAAGAGCTAAACAATCTTATCAATATTAACAAAGCAGTAACAGCGCTTTACTCACATGTTGAGCTTACACACAGTCGAAAAGCGAAGCAATGACAACGTGATCATCATTGTGTTGAAGCTTGTATATACACAGAATAACAGCAACGTCTTTGCATACACGCTGCAATTTATATACAACATATACACATATACTGTAAAGACACGACTCAGCTTTTGCGCATATACAGACAGACGTGATGCAGTAAATCAATCGATTTTTCGCATTTTCAGATCAATTTACACGCAGCGTAATCATACACAGAGCAGTAATAGCGCTTTATTCACACGTTGAGCTCATATACAATATACATACATATACTACGAAGATAAAATCCAGCTTTTGCACATTTACACGTCTGCATGATGCAGTAAATCAATCGATTTTTCGCTTTATCAGATCAATGTATATGCATTGCAATCACATACATTGCAAAGACATGACACAGTCTTTGCTCATATACACAGAACAACAGCAACGTCTTTGCACATGCGCTGCAACTCATATACATCACACACATATACATTGCGAAGACACGACTCAGCTTTTGCGCATTTATATGCTTGCATGATGCAGTAAATTAATCGATTTTTCGCATTATCAGATTAATTTACATGCATTGCAAGCACATACGTTGCAAAGACACGACACAGTCTTTGCTTATATACACAGAACAACAGCAACGTCTCTGCGCACGCGCTGCAACTAATATACGACATTCACACAGTCATTGCAAAGACACAACTCAGCTTTTGCGAATCAGACAAATTGACATGTCTTATGTTAAAACTTAACACATTTCAGAATCTTAAAATTAAACTCGATTGAAAACAGCTCAATCATTTCATAAAGTAAGTCAAGATTCATCATTTCTTTTAAACTTTTCATTCTTTGTTATGTATCTTTGCTGAGTATTTTATTGCTTTTCTCTTACTATTTTCATAATATTACTATGTTTTTTCAAGATCTTTCTCATAATGTTTTTCATGTTTCGTCTGATATTAATCATTGAATTGAGAATATTACATATAGTAATGAGCAATTTCATGAAGAAGAATCAACGAAATTCTTTCATAAAGTAGAAGAAAGTTGAATCTATGAAGAGTGCACAATAAAAGATGATGTAAATCAATAATCAATTAACAATCTTTTAATAATCAATTTTTAATATAATTCAGTCAATTGCTTTGATCTTTGAGACTATTTCGAAGACTTTGATTACTGCAGATCAAGAAAGAAGTCTTCTCGTAAATGAAATCTTTGATAGCGATTCATTTTCTGAGTATTCAAACACTTCATTCAAAGAAGTTGCGTACATTATTTCAGTGAGAAGTGAATCATTAAAGATCTGAAGAAGTCATCATAACTATGTAATTTCATTTAGAATAACGTATTACTAATATGATTTTAATACGACTCTAAAAGATTAGTTACTGTCATGAAATTCTCAATGCAAACATGAACACTCGCTCACTCTTTCTCAACAATGTTGAGACATCTCGATATTGACTATGATGTACAAGAATAATGCATTGTCAATATCTTACAGATGAATTGAGAAATCATCGTCATTCAAATATTAATGAATGATCTTGAAAATTACTTCGAAACACAAGAATAAATTTGTAGCAAAATGCTTGAAATCAGAAACAATAGTTAACTATCAGATAGTATTTCACTTTTATATAAGCATTATTGAAATAATAACTAATAAATTCAGTTAATATCTTGAAACAATGCGTTTATTTTGAACAGAGAAAGCATATTCAGATTAAAAGTTTAGCTGCTTGTCTACAATGCGTCGTGCATCACATAATGTAGGTAAAATAATATATTATTTAAAGATTTATATTATATTATTATTGATTAACGATGAAACTCATCTGTACATGATGCTGATTACAAATCTACTGTTTAGCTACAGTAAAGTTTAAAGATTATCAAAATTTTAAATGACATCGAGATGTTATGTAATGATGAAGCGCTATGCATTGATCGTATGCAGAGTTTTCGCGATCGCGCAGACTTTAATAATCTCAATGCACATGTTACAAAGCAATCTGCACGCAGATGAGAAAGTTAAATAGAACGCAGAACTATGAGAAAAATCGCTTATGAAAATCATTTGATTCAGTATCTTGTCATCGTGATAACAAGAACTGAAACAGAACACTTTTGCATTTGATTTGTTGAAAGTGATTAGCAGAAAGAACTTGAATCACGAACATTCTTTAAATTTATGTGCTAACTATGTATAAATCTTGTTAAGACTGCGTGTCTGTTACTACGACATGAACAACTCATGAGACTCATTAAGTTCAATATGAGCAAACTCAAGAATCTCATTAATATTGTTTAACAGACATTCAGACACAGACATTTTATACATGAGCAATACGTTGATGAAAAGACTTTGTTAAAAGAAGAGAAACATAAGCGAGTTAGTAAAGAATGATCAAACTACACTGTCTGATTAAAAGTGTAGCATATAAACATCTTTGCAAAATATGATCAATCTGCATAAGAAAGATCTTTACAGATAATATAAAACAAATGAGTTGCACATCTTACAAGCAAAGTGAGTGATTGCAAAGCATGATATACAATGATGATGATTATCAATCTTAAGAATCTTATTTCTTTACTGAGTTCTGACTTTTGAATGTCTTGATGATAAAATCAATTTCTAGTTGAAAATATTATTTATATAACTTGAAAGAACAGTAACACATGTTAATGTGATTAAAGAAGAAATCAACTGCGATATGCATATGTATTGCAGATGAAATGTTTACAATTCATGCTTAAGAAGTAAACTATCAAAATCTGAGCAATGAAAGATCTCATTCATCTTGAACTGTGAATTTGCTGCAAGAAACTATTTCTCGCTAAGAGAAAAATCAGTATAAAGATCATGTTTTATGTATGTTGCATGCAACATGCAATGTATGTAATATATTTTCAATAAATTGAAATCAGATGTGCAAGTTCTGAAAGTACAATTAAACATGAAATTGCAATGAGACGTGCATCTTCATCAAATCAAAGTGAATCACATCACATGAATGCTAGCACTTAGTTGATTCAAAGTCTTTACATGAGAAGCAATCTTCACAAAAGCAAAACAAATATACTTAGCAGTAGTAAGATCAGAAATTGCATTCGAAGCATCAGTTTAACATCAATGAGAAAAAGAGAAAGAACTGTCAGACAAAGAACACAAACTTGAAACATTACAGAATCAGACTTTGTGTCACGTTGCAAAGATGTTTAAAAGAGTAAGCATTGAGATTTTAAAAGCAGAAATGTACACAAGTTCGCTGCATGTTCATTTGAACATGCTGCAAGATAAGATCATGTTACGCAGTTGAATTAATGATTGTATACAGAAAATCAGACAAGCATGCAAACTGATACGCGTTCATCTGATGAGTGTTAATCACATTATTTCTCACTTTCTCATCATCAAGAAAGTGATGCTTCTGAACAATTCAATTCAAGAAAACATGAAAATACAGTTAAGATGCAAGCAATTAACTTTCGTTGCAACGATTTTAATTAATGACAGTATTGCAATAGCACAGTATCACAGAAGTCAGTGAAAGCAATGATGAGAAAAATATAGAAAATGCATTGCAGATGTTCACATCATCTTGACACAAAGATTGCATCTGTTCAACAAGATGATAAAGATGCAAAATGATTTTCAGAAAGTTGAAAGTACTTTCATCATTTACATCAAAATTGAACACATAGATTTGAATGCTTATCTGCACTTCAGAAATGTTTCAGACGCAGATAGTGTGTAATGCAACTGCGACTGAAATCATCAAATGATGAAATATGTATTCATGCATTGCTTGAACTGATTGCATTTGCAATCAAGAATGTTACAAGATATTAACTTTTTAAACTATTGAATAATTATTACTATCATGAAGAATTTCAGAGCAACTGCAAGAATGATGATGAAAACAAAGCTTTTAAAACAATTTAAAGTGACTGAGTCACTCATTCTTTAATATACAATCAACGCAAACTAATTTGATACATAGTCTCATAATGATAGTTTCAACTGCGTGAAGCAGTTGTATAAACAGCGAGTGATTTTCTATCTCAGAGAGTTTTGTTCACTCAATATAAATAGCATAGAGTTTCTCATGAGTTGACTTAATTGATATCACAAGAATGTATGAATTTATTATTATTATTATATTATTATTATATTATTATTATATTAATATTATTCTAGACACTTGTTGATCATTCTTTGTTCTTCATTCAATGCATCAACTATCAAGTTTCTAACAAGAAACACTTTCAATTAAGAAAAGTCATAGAATCTGAGTCAATAAATCAGTTCTTTCTGTTATCACTGTTCAAGAAAGACTATATTGATATATTTAATACATGTGAAGTTGTTAAACGAATGAATACAAGATGACTAATCTGTGACAAGTGTTATCTAAATTTTATTAGTATCATGTTTCTATTATAATGCTAACATTTCTCAAAACATTGATCATGCTCAGAAATCGAGTGCATTGCAACATCAAACATGTGATGTGAAATTCAATTATATTATTTTCAAGAATATTGAAACTATTTCTTATGTTATTCTAACATCTCATGAAATTCATACTCATTCATCTTCTTCTTCAAGCACTTCTTCAAAGAAACTCTTAAATTGAGTGTTGAATTTGATTAAAGAGATGAATTCATCATCATTAACTCATTGTTAGTATTTTACTATTTATTTAATAACTTATTAATATATGATTAATAATTGTTTAGCTGCTTTCTTGAAAAGTTTTCAACTCATCAAATTCTGTCGAACACACAATAAAAAGCATATATCAGAAATACACGTCAATTTCGTTAACATGAATCAAATATCAGCTATGATATACAAGACTCATCTTGATTACTGATTTGAAGAATGTGACTTTAAAAATCTCGTTCAAGAATATCATCTTAACCACTTAGAAAAAGATTATCAATATATTCAACAAATTTACAATGAAGATTTTAATCAAATGATAATCTGTTTCTTTATTGAGCAAACATATTTCTTGTTCTTTCAAAGAACTTTCAAGATGAATATGATCTTCAAAAGAGTAAAAATGAAAAACATGAATGAAGTTATTCTTATGACATACGTTGAAAAGATGAGAAAAGATATTTAGCTGCTATTCTGTTAGTGATTTGTTAATAATCTTTCTATAGTGATGACTTTCGTAAGAATCTTCATAAATAAAGAAATATTATCAATGTATTGTGATCTATTTACGCAACTTTTTGAGCTTATCGAATAGAAAACTTATCATCAGATTCGCTGAAATCATCTTCATGATAAAGATTGACTGACAATCATGATAAATATGAATTCAAAGCAATGCGCTGATAACTTCTTATGAATCTGTTGCTAATAAGATACTAATATATTGATATGAAATTTGAAAGATATTTAGCTCATATTAACACGTAACATTATCGATTCTGACTAGATTGATTATCAAGTCAAATTTTCATATCTACATTCTGACTTGACTCGATTACTTGAGTTGAATCTTCTGACTCAACTTGATATTGATTTTGAATCAGAATTCGATTTGAGTTCTCAACTCAACTCATTAAGCAATCGAAAATGATATTAAATGTTAAGATTTACTATTTTTGAATTTATTACATCATTATATTTAAAAGACTTTCATGCAACAAACGAATTTATTTCTCTTCTCATTGTTTGCCTTATCTTGTTGCATTATCAATAAAATATATTGTGTGATGTTTGATTCTGATAAGACATACGAATTGTCAAGATCTTTAATTGAGAAAGAGTTTAATTTCTCAATCATTCATTCATTTACTTTCAGTAGTCTTCATTCTAATGAATTTGCAAGTCAAGATTCATGAAACATCAATCATGCTTTCGTCAAAAAGAAATAAACTCTTCAAGAAGCGATGAATAAAATTCATCGCGATACTTCTCTTTTAATATTAAGAGAGAATAATCAGTATGTTGAGTGAAGTGCTGATATCAATGCTTAGTTTCAACAATGATGACTACAGATATCTGTTGACGAAAGTGTCATCAACAAGACTCAAAAAAAGATAGGTAATTCACTTTGAATCAAGAAGATCAAAGTAAATAAACAATTCAGAATTTAAAACAAGTTTATTCAAATAATCTCAACATTGAAAGAATATTCTAAGATTTCATGCAAGAATTGTCTTAAAATTCTAGATCATTCTACAGCTATTAATGAATCTAGTACAATTAATATGATTAAGCATCTCAAGACAAATGCTTGCATGAAATGATTCAAATGAAAACAACTCAACTCTCTTTCACAGATGAAGATATCTTTCAGTCGTGTAAGTTTAATATGATAATGCAAATAAATAATGCAAAGTTAATGCATTTATAGAAGAAAAGTCATATCGACTTATCATTTCAATTCAATCAACAAAATTGAAAAAAAATATTGTGCAAGATCTTCATTGTACTGAATTTGTCTTTTCAAATCATTGAAAATGAGCATTTTTGACAGTTACTACAAATGCTTCGTTCAAAGATTACTTTCGTTCATTGCATTAAATTGTCAAGCATAATTTTCTTGAAATATGATGAAATTCATGCAAAGATAAAGCAAGATTTAAAAGAGTCACGACAAATTTCTATTGCATTGAATGCATGATTTAGTTCTTAAAAAGTCGCTTATCTGAAAGTTTTGATATATTGAATGAATGTTACATTTCAATATCATGAACATCTCATTGAATTTACATCTCTTCAAGTTGAGCATACTGATCATCATTTAATGCAAGAGCTGTTCAAGATTTTGAATACATACAACATTAAGAACAAGCTTTTTGATGTTGTTATTAATAATGTAAGCAACAATAATATTTTAAAGAAGAAGCTTGAAAGAGTGCTCAGTCAACGTGACATTTCATGAAATAAAGCACAAAACTCGATATCTTGTATGACTCATATCATCAATCTAATGACTCAAGAGTTTATCAGAGCTATTGAATCAAAGACTTTGAACAACAATTTCGCTGTGTCATTAAACGATGATTAAGTCAAGAATGTAATCACAAGTAATGATCTTTGCACTGTTGTCAAGAAGATATTTATCAAGTTGATAATACAAAAAGATAATGCATTTACTAATCAGTAAAACAGATTTGCACTCTTACTATTGTTATTAACAGTTCTTCTCAACAAAAGCTTTGCTTTTTAAAGCTTTAAGTCACAAAATCTTGAAAATTGATACAAGACATTTGCATTTGCTGAAACTTTATTTATTTGATGCTTCAACATGTATATCAACTGCGTGACACAATCAATATATGAGTTGAGAAATTCTTAATAAATGTAAAGATTTAAGCTATTTGATTAAAGAAGAATGAATGATCACTAGTATTGCTTATTGACAACATGTTAAATTCTTTTTATGAGCTAATTCTGATTATGTCTAGAATCATTAATGTTAACATATATTTAAAATTTCAAATGTTTGATGCTCTTTTTAATCATCTCAATGTTATTGAGATAATAGTACGTGATAATGCATGTACTTCACAAGCACTTGTTCTTTGAGCTTGCGAACTAACTTCTAACAAGCTTGCAAAGTACTATTTTAAGACGAAGAGCAAAGATGAACTGATATATAATCTCGCTATGATTTTAGATTTTACTCAAAAGCTGAATTTGTATCAAGATTGAAACATAAATGAGAATGATTCTCATTTTTATTACAACAAGTATAGAAAAGAGTTCAAGAACTATTTTCATCATCATTATGAAGAGAAAACTACAATTGCAGAAGTCAGAATGCAAGTGACTAGTGATGTTGATCAGATAATGCAATATGATAATGCAATTGATCATTTGTTAACAATGTTATAATCTGTTGTGATGATTACATGAACTCTTCTTCAAAAAACTCAACGTCGCTCTGTATCTGTTAGTGAAGATGATCAATATCTTCACACTGATGCTATTGTTGAGAAGTTTTCAACATAAGAATATTGAAGAGACAACGTCTCAAACTATTCAAGATTGACTTAAATGACTAAGAATGTTCTTTTATATTCAATATTCTTTATAAATATTGAATAAACATTCAGTCTTGCAAGAAAAGTTTGTCAATGAAATTAATCATAAATGACTTCAGAATCAGTTAAACAGATAATGCTTCTTAAGTATTATAATTGTATCATGAACTTAAATTCTGAAAAAACTATCATCGAAGCATGAGATATTTATCACAGAGAAAAAGATGAAGATAACGTGATTAATGAATCTGATGATTCTTTCAAGACAGATTTGCAAAATGTTTTATGTTCTATTAATGTTTAAATGTTCAATATCATTTCATTTGAAGTTGCTTTTGCATTGTCAATGTATATAGTATGATAACACACTTACGAGATAATGCAAAAAGATAATGCAGTTCATAGAATGTATTGCTATGCTAGATAGCTTGATTTGATCAAGTTATCATGAATGCTATTTCTATTCATGACTCAACTGAATTTCAAGATTGTACATTAAAGTCTTCATGAATATCAAATCTCTCTGCTGAAGAATTACTCACTTGACATGAATAACAAGAAGATTGCTATCTGCATATGTAAAGCATTATATTAGTAAGTGTTATAAAACATCAATGATAATGCAAATGAGTAATGCACTTACTGACAAGAAATTCACATAGAAACGCTTCTGTGATCTTTTGAAGAGCAAGCAGTGTCAAAGTCTGAATTTTATAGTTTACATCACTCATTTTCTGACTCATCTTGTTTGTATCAATCTCATTCTGCATGATTTTGCAAACTATTCTTTCAAATGAAATCTTCAATATCAACAAATTTGCATCTTTCTGATAATGATGTATCTCTTAAAGTGCAATGATTTCTGACTTTCATTTTCTCTTTGACTGTCATGATAAATTAGCTGTTAATAGCTTGATGCATTATTTGTTTACATTATCTTCTGAACTTTATTGATCTTGCTTTCAGATAAAGTCTTTAAGTTTGCTTTTAATTCATTCATGATTCAATTATCTGATATCATATCATCACAAGTTGAGATTCTTAAATCATCACATGATGCATCTTTAAACTTTCGTTCTAAATCAAGTCTGTCAGCAATGCGCAACAAGAAATGCATTATTTAAATGCATTATCTGTTTGCTTGCAATGAGTCATGATGTATATCAACTGATAACAATTTGAAAAATTGAGACTATTGAGTTGAGTGAGAGCAAAGTAAAGTACAATGTAAATAAGAAATGATATGTAAACAAAAGATGATGATTGTTGACTGTGTTTATAGTAGAATTAATATGATGAATGTGTTGATTGCAGCTTTAAAATGATGAATAAATTCTAACATTTAGTTCTAACTTTAATTTTACTTACATCTCATTTCACATATATTCTAATTCTAACTTTATTTATGCTCAACGTTTATTTTAACTCTAACTTTTTCTACGTCTTACATTTATTCATTGCACTCATTTATTGTGACTAAGTTCATTAGAAAAAGCACTTCAACATCACTATCAGATAAGAAGATTGTTATGCATTATTTATATGCATTATCATTGAGACTAATCAAAATCGCAGAATGTTCAACCTATCAATTAAGTCGCAATCAATTGCAAGTAGAAATCATGCAATAAGATGAAATGAAAATCAGAAAACTCTTTATATCAAACAAAGTGCAGATTGAGTGATTCTTTATAAACAACTCATCAAATTGAGAAGCATCAGTGTTTATCAGAAAATCATCAAAGCGAAGCAGATGAAAATGAAGAACAATATGCAAAATATAATTACGAATGATTAAGTGAGAAAGAGTCTGCATGATAATGCATTTGAGTAATGCATATGTGTTTCAAAAGCTGATTGTATAATAGCTCAATGCTTCAAGACAAATTTGATGAAGAAGATGAGAAAGAATAAAACTGCAAAGCGAACGAAGCTCAAAGCAATAGTCATGAAGATGATGTTCAATACTACTTTTACTGTTAATGTATGTACTGTGTTTGATGTGAAAGACAAGACTAACGTATGCATTAAACTATTGCACAACAAGATGAACTTGGGAAAAACATGTCAAGATACATAATATCTACTATTGAACTAATTCAGCAACGCATTTTACATCACGAAGAATTGAATGAATTGAAAATGATGAATGATTCAAATGTCATACAAGAATTCAACAAATTCATGAGCGCATTTTCGAATGAAAAAAATGCGATTGATCGAAAGATAGTTAATTCACTAAATTCATCAAATGATGAATCTGACAATATCATTGAGATTGACGACGATGACAAGAAGATGAAATTTAGCAAGAGAAATGATGATGCAAATATGATTAAGAATGAGTACGAGTACAAGAAGAAGTACAATAAGAAGTACAAGAAGAAGTACAAGAAGAAGAAGAAGAAGAAGAAGATGAATGATGAGATAATAGTGATCTCAAATTAGCAGTAGTAAATGAACAAGCATGAATTTTCTTCAATCAATTGCATTACTCTGTTGCATTATCAGACACTCAGATAAATATTAGTAGTACTTTGCTTCATGTCTTGACGAGTCGAATCGAAAATTTCAAGTCGATACTCGATTTCAATTCTCTAACTCAACTTAATTACTTGAGTTGAATCTTCTGACTCAGCTTAAATACTTAAGTCAAGAATTCTGACTCAAATCGAGTCTTGACGAGTCGAGAACTCAACTCAATCTCAATGACTTAACTCAACGCGATTAGTCTAATTCTGACAAATGCATATAAAATATGCTATTGTTTACTGTTGAGTTCACTTCGATCGAGAAGTTTTACGAGTCGCTGATACACTCAATCAACATTATAACTTCATTCATAGTTGAATGAAGTCAATTTATCATGCTCATAGTTGAAAAAAGTACTACGATATGCTTCATCAAATAAATAGTAAGTTATGAATTCATTGTTAATTCTTTAATAATATATTAATGATTTATTAATCATTTATGATGAAACAAAGAATAAAATCATTCATGACTGAGTTTAACATAAACAATATCACTATGTTGTCACAGATCTAAATCGAAATTGTACGCTAATGAATGTTGATGATTTTGATACTATTCAAAAGCATACTAATGCAGATAAAATCACTCATTTTAAAAGTAACAGCTGAGATACTCAGTTGAGACTTCTTCAAGCAGTTCTTTAGTAAGTTAATATTAACATTTTCAAAATATAATACTAACATAATATCAGTGAAATGAAACTTAATAAATGCAATGTTGAGCAAGCAAAGACTTTTGAAAACTTTAGTATTTGACACTTTTATCATCAGACTGATATATCTCAGCAATGAACAGAATCATTAGTAAGAGTGAGTATTAAGCTATTAATAAAACTGTAATAATTTATTTATAAATAGATACTAACTTATTAATAGATGCAAGAGTGACAAAATGTAAACTAGAAGACGAAGTTATTATTGAACATAAGATTCAACGTTACGTTCAAGTCTCTTGTGATAAAGAAAGAGAACAAATGACTCATCTTGCAATGACTATTGACGAGAAAGAGAAATTTGACGATGAAATGTCAGAAGTCTCAAGTATATCATCATCAGAATCACATCATGACGATAAACAAGAGCAACATTCTCAGTGCAATTCAAGAGTAAGTCGTAATCAATTACTAACTTATTCTCAACGAGTTACTAGTTCATTAGCAACTAGTTCGTTGACTTCTAAATTGAGTTCACGTTCTAGTTCTTCGCTTTCAGCAACGCTGTCGTTATGTGAGAAGATTTTCACAGATTCATCATAACAATCAATACAGAATCAGCTGTTACAAATGAAATTAGAAAGTTGAGCACAGAAATAATGACTTAAGAAGACAAAGACTGATTGATTGAAACTACAGAATAAATAGATGAAAGCAGATTTAAGAAGAAATTGAATAAGAAGAAGTTAGTATTATATTAAATACAAATTAGTATCTAGCTATCATTTATCTTTGAGTTGTCTTTGTCTCAGTTGTCTTCATTTCAATTGTCTTCATCTCAGCTGTCTTCGTTTCAGCTGTCTTCGTCTCAGCTATCTTCATTTAAACTGTCTTCGTCGCAATTTTCTCGTAATGATCAACTCATTTATAATACATTTCTATTTATATTAATATAGTAACAATATAATAGCAATGATATAAAAATATAATGGCAATATAATAATATCATTCAAAGATTTATGATGTTTATTCTTCATATTTTCTCGATTTTCTTCATGACATCTGAAATGCTGCTGATGTACATGAGTACAAAGTGCAAATGTTGTAGAAAAAGATTTCTATATAATTAATTATTAGTTGATAATATAATAAGCATGAATTAATATTTACTTTATGAAAGCACATTTGATATTGTTTATTATCTGAATTCGTCTCATTATGAGATTCATACAGATTGCAGCGATAAAAGATTTCATCTGATTTAACAATAACATCAACAAACTAATAATTCAGTATTAAATTAATAGAAAATTAGAAAAAGAATATTAAACAGTTAAATTTCATACATTGTATTACGCAAAAAGTAATTCATCTGATCAAGTAGTATACTCAAAATAACGTTCAAGTCTTTATTAAATATTAATATTACATTATTAAGATAATAGCAAAGTCTTACAGTTTTTTCTATCAACATTGTAAAGAGTAAAGAAGAAGAAGAAGTCATAAACTTGAAGAAAATTTAATTTTGTAAACGTATTTGTTAGAAATTGATTTAGAGCGAGTCATAAAGATGTAATATAACTAATAAATAAATGCTAAGAAAGAAAAGTATGTACAGATAAGAACTTAAATTCTTATATGTGTTCTTCTCAGCTCTATGCTAAGCTTGAAAGAATTGATGTCTTACACATATGATGCAGAGTCTCAATGACATCACTACTAGCTTGAATGCTCACTAGACTCAATTAGAATGAAACTCAAATTAGAACTAGAAAGAATAAATGAAGGCTAGAATTGTAACATTACTTTTCTTCTTGACTATTCATGTTCGCATGAACGTTTTTCCTAGCGCGCTTTTCTTGAATATTTGATATGAAATTCATCAATCATTTCTTGAGCGTTCATAAACTCGTCATCGTCAGCGTTATATCAGTTAAAATCGTTGTCATAATCGTTTCATTTAACTTTATATTGAAGTCATCTTCTATAGCATTGAAAGTTCAGTATATCATTGATTCTTCATTCGTCTTTATCATTTATCACTATTGACTTCGAAGATTCATTCTTTTGATTAGACAGAGAATCATCAACGACAGAACAAAGAAGCTCTGAATGAAATACATCATATATATGCATAGTCTCTGATAGTTTCAACTTATAGAATGAGTCAACAGAATCAGTAATCTGAAATGAGTTGAGCATCTTGTCATTCAATTTTTTGAAAAATCTCGCTGTAATGATGTTCTGTTCATTCAGAAACATCTTTGATTCAATTTCATAATTGATCTTCTTTCTATACTTATTAGTCTGATTCATCATTTGCTCTCATGTTTTGATCAGAGCTTCGCGAGCGAAAATCAGTGTTTTATTCATGTGATTGAATATATTTTCAACTTAAGTGATCTGCAGACGTTCGCGAGTGCTTTCATACTTGATGATGTCAGAATCAAAGCTCATATGAAAGTGAAAGTTCTTGTTCATGAAGAAAAGAATCAAGAAGATGACTGAAGACAAGATGTTATTGTTGATAAACTTGATCATAAGTAATCACTTGAATCAGTCATTCTGCATGTATGAACAGAAGAAACGAAGATATCGCTTAACATTCTGATTAACTCGTTCACTTTGATCATTGATCTGAGAGTGATAGATGATGAACAATCAAAGAGAAATGCTCAGTCATTTGCAAAGAAACTTTCAAAGAATAAAGATGAACTGAGAATCTCAATTGAATACAATGAAGCTTAATAAATCGTGAGTTCAATATACTCATTGAAGCAACATTTCAGCTGTCTTTTCAACTGTGATATCTTCATCATCAATGATGCAAGAGACATAATGTCTTTCTTTCAACAATTTGCAGATGACAGTCAAAATAGTGTTGTAGTTGTACAAATTAAATTAATCAATAATGAAGTTCATGACTATGTTTTATCATCGCTGTTCAGATATAAATAAAGATTGAAACAAGTCATTTGATTTATTTCTTGATGTCTTTGAACGTTGACATACGTAGCAGTTTCAAATATATTGATCTATCGTTTTTTGCATAGAAGATCAATAGTAATTTCGCTTTATGATCTTCACTGTTCTAAGAATTTCAGAATGATCAATCGATGACTGATTATGTACTTCATGAATCAGATTCATTTGTAGAAGTTCATTGAACGAAATTCATAACTGACTATCATGAAACAAGATTTCATTCTTAGTTCAACAATTCTTCAATTTAATATTTTCATATTGTGCTTCGTCTTTTGCTATTGCTTCGCGAAGTAGTGTACAGTTCTCGTTAATTTCATTCACGTCAAGAACTTGTCTATAAATTGACTGATCATTATTCTTCTTTAAATCAGCGATTTTCATTTGATTCAATGTTAAAATAATAGTTCTTTGATATTAAATGCGTTCATCATCGAAATCTCTAGGCACGAAGTCAGCTTGACGAGTTAATGCATTGATCTTAATGTTCTGTTTGTCAGATCAATACATTATCTTGAAGTTAAAGTCAGTTAGCTTCTGAATTCAACATATTTATTGTTGACTCAGCTTCTTATCTTTCATTAATAAAATGAGCGCTTGATGATTGATGAACATCTTGATAGAAATGTTAATCAGCTTCAGTTCAAGTCATCAATGTTTAAAAGCTCAAATTATGATCAGCAGTTTCTTATCATATATGTTGTAGTTGCATTCAGCAGAAAACATGTTCTTGCTATAAAAGACAATTGAATGTAGAACATCTTTATCATCATATTGAGATAGAACTTCATCATTGATGTAGTCAAATGAGTCAATTTCAAGAATGAAATCGCGAATTTGATCAAAGTGACGAAGTATAAAAGTCTCAGTCATACATTTCTTCATGTGATCAAATGCAGTTTAACAGACTTCATTTCATTCAAATATGATCTTTTTTTAAATGAGTTGAATCATTGAATAAACAATCTTCGAAAAGTTCTTGATAAAACGTCGATAGAAGTTGCAGAAGTCAATGAATGACTAAATCTGAGTGAGATTATTGAGAGTAGATTAATTCACTACTGCTTGTATCTTTCGTGAATTCATTTTAAGTTTCTTGATTGACATCAAAAGTTCTAAAAAGATGATTTTCTAAACATGAAACTTGCATTTATTGATGTCTATCTGTAAATCAGCTTCTCATAGTCTATTTAAGATCAATCATACATATTGCTTGTGTTTCTTCAAGATCTTGCTGTAAATGATAATGTCATCTAGATAAATCTGACAAAACTGATGAAGATATTCAAACAGCACGTCGTTTATATAATGTTGATAAAACGTTGATTCATTAATTAATTCAAAGAGCATTACATGATATTTGTATAAGTCAAAGAAAATGATAAAGATAGTTAAATCTTCGTTATCTGAGTGCATTTGCAGTTTATTGAACGTGACAATAATGTTTAATTGAGTCAGATATTTGCTTTCTTATATATGAGCGAAAGTCTCGTCTATCAAGAGTAAAGAGTAGCAATCTCGTTTGATCAAAGCATTGAGCTTTCTGTAGTTGATGCAGAAACGCAGACTTTCGTCTTTCTTTTCAGCGAACAAGATGAACGAGACGTATGATGCAAAGCTGAAGAAAATGAATTCTTTATTCAGATGTTTAATCAGATACTTCTTTATTTTCTGAAGCTTGTGATTGAACATCTGATATAGTCTGCTTCGCGAAGATATTCTCTCGTCAATCAACTCAATCTTGTGATTGTAGATACAATGAGATGATAGCTGATCAATCATTGCTCGATCGAAGATATTTAAATAGTCATGATATTCAGAGAGAAGCTTAATCTTGACTTGCTTGAGAACTTTAGCGTGAAAAAGCTCATGCAGATTCACTTCTTCAGACTTGTTTTCAACTGTAGTTATGAGTCGATCGATTTTCAAGATGATAACAGCAAAGATCTTGATATCTGATTGTTTGACTAACATTCTATATGTCGCTGTCTCTATCATTGCTATGTTGGTTGAACTGAAAGCTGATTTCAGACTGAACGTTGATTTAGAATTGACGCTAGACGAAACTGCTTTAAGCGATTTTGACTGTTTAATTGATTTAATGAACTTCTCTTTTAACTAATTGAAAGAGAGTGATTTCTGACTGAGTTGAAGAGTAACGAAAGTGAATGATCTTCTCAGTATATGAGTAGAAGTCAAGCTCTTCTGTTTCGTGATTATTTTATGACTTGAGAATAAAACAATTGATTTCTGACTAGTAGAATTGAAATTCGAAAATCAAAGAGAATTGATTTGCATATCAATTACTAGATTGATTTTATTCATTCATGTTTTTTCAAGAATCATTTGATGTTGATTTAATCGAGTGATCAACATAAAAGCTGTGTCAATTGTATGATCTTGAACAGTCAGATTCAAATAAATGACATGAATAATGAGTTTCTTAGCATAATGATTGTTGAATTCTCAAATTGACTTTACTTTGATCAAAGTCAAAGACTTGATTTGTAACTGATCACAAACAATCTGCGTGATCACTTCATCAATAAACAAATAGTCAGCAGCTTCGATGTCAATCAATGACTTCAATAAGTAACTAATTTCATTGCTAGAAAGTACACATTTAGTAGTCAAAGATTCAGAAGCAAAAGAGTCATCTGACATACTCATCATTGAAGAAATCAACATATCTTTCATCACATCTTTGATGAAAGTCTCTAGTTTTTTGCCTCGTTATTCTTGAAAGACATTTTCTCATTCTCTTTATTCTTCGAAATGATGATCTCATGTAAACGAAGAGTGAATGCACAAGATGCAGAAGTGTTGATCTTGTTCAGCTGAAAGCAATTCTTGAACAAATGATTGAGAATCTTGCAGATGTAGCAGATAATTGATGATCTTTCTGACTCAGAAGTAGAAAAGATAGTTGACTTAACATAATCGATTATCAAAGTTGTTACTGACAGAGAAGTAGCACGTTTATCAGATACAACAGTGACTTTGATGATGATAGTGCAACGTTTGCTGCGAAGCTAATAATTGACTTGTTGTTTACTATTCACATCTTGAAGAAAGATTTTTAAGCGAGTGAGTGAAGTAAAGTTCTTTGAACAGACTGATAGAATGTTCTGCAAGCGATTATTGATTTTATTCTGAAGATCATTCATCAGAGTGCAATCATTGTATTTGTTACAAGCGTATCAAGACTGAACAAGGCTGAAGTTCTAATCAATTTGCAGTGAACACTAGTGAGTTCTCTGCGTAATGATTAGAACTAATCAGCGAGCTAGTCAGATATGACTCAGATATGACTCAGATATGACTCAGATATGACTCAACACTCTTTTTCTTTCTCAACATTCTTTTCTTTCACCAACATCTTGTTCATCTACATCACATTCTTTTCGTGTCACAAACACATTTCTTTCAAGTCTAGCGCAGTCTTTGAACATTACATAAATAGAAGCTCTTGTATCAATCTTCTTCTGTATTCTTAATATTCAGTTATAGCTACCTCTAAAGATTAAGCACTATTCAACCCTGACTTTCGCTGATTGACTCATCTAGGCACGATTCTGACATTATATTAAGAATTCATTAATCACATGATACTGATCTCATTACTCATTCAACATACTCGTATAGACAGAACGAGTTTAAAGAAATTCGTTTACCTGATGATCGACGCAATCGAAAGACTGAACAACACTAGAAAGTTTGATAGAATCAACGACAAGACTGTTTGAATCGCTAGATAACTTATTGCTCACTAAGTACGCAAAGTTCACTCAATCAAGAGAATCAATTCATTCTCATGAAACAGACGAGTGAAAATAAGCTGTTCAACTCAATTAAGAGAATCGACGATAAAGAATCTTCGTGAATTGCTCAAGAATCAAATCAATCAATCAATCTCATCTTCTTTGTTGAAGATTAAACATCACTCTATACGTCTTTCTTCTTCAATCGTCAAGCATCATCATTCGTTCAACTTTCTTTTCAAACAAACCTCATCATGTCTAGTCGTTCGCCTACTGAAGAGCGTTTCGAAGAATTTCGAAATCGTTTCTCTCAAACCTCTAATGCTGATTCATCGAAACTCTCTAGTGCTAAATCATTCATCAGTGAAGACGACGAGTCATTTGCTGAAACAGTAATACTCTTTGTTTCTATCGAAAACTGAAAGGCTCGATGCATGATTCTCGACAGAGAAATGAATCAACTCAACAAGCTGAGTAATCAACGAGACAACGAAATCAAAGAGTTGAAGACTAGACTTCAAACTAAAGAAATCACTTCTTCTGATTTCATCTACTTTGAGCGTTCTAGATCTCAGAAAATACCTGATTCTCTCTGATTTACTGACGGAAAGAATTTTACTTGGGAAAACTGATACGACAAAATTTAGAATAAACTAGAGATTAACGTCAATCTCTTTTCAAATGAACGAGTCAAACTGAGCTATGTACATTTCAGATTATTCAATGACGCAGCTGATGTCGCTCAATCTAGACGCGAACGTGACTGTGTCAATCTTTATAAGATCGTCGATGATCTTTTGAAAGAACTAGCTGAGTTGTTCAATGATTCAAATAAGAAAGTCAACTTTCATAGAGAATACTACAACTTGATTCAAGAATCAAAGAAGTTCAGCGAGTTCTACACTCAGTTTCAACGATTATCTTTCTATCTGAAGTATCACGAAAAGCAACTGATCGTTGATCTGAAAGATAAAATAAACTCTCGTCTTCGATTCGTTTGAATAGATCAATTAGTTCAACTCGATTTTCTCAAAGAGATTCATTTCTATCTGATTTATTTGAATAATGATCAGCGAGTCATTTGAGAAATCAAGAACAAAGTCAATCTTATCAAATGCATCGACGATCTGTCAAAGATCATCTTTCATAAAGCTGTTGTTACTCAGTCAGTCGATCATTCAAAATCTGATCATCTAAAGTCGCGCGACGCGGTTTTAACTAGCGTCAAGAAAGCAGACGTTCTAGTCGAAACCTGTTTCATATGTCATAAATCAGGTCATAGCTTTAGAGAGTGCTCTGATCGACCTATCAGAATCAATGCAGTGAACAATGAATACGATCGTTTCGAGTTCGATTTCGATTCGAATTCCGATTCAAAAAACTAGTCATCTCTTCAAAAGTCATCGAAGGGATAGAGATTATATCTTTGTGCAAACTAGACGAAATTCTATCAGAAGAGAATTACTTTGAAAAGTCGTTTCTAATTGACGTCTTTCTCAACTCTCAGAATCGATCTTTTAGCCTTCGTTCTCTGATAG
>JAABUV010000637.1_pt1 | contig 53243 bp, 88 predicted proteins | sample 5559971 | NCBI WGS metagenome assembly JAABUV01 (sample SAMN10711881, study PRJNA513362) | rock metagenome | isolation source: Antarctica rocks | place: Antarctica: Victoria Land, Knobhead nord | collected 2015-12-19 | reverse complement strand
GCAGCGATGCAGGCGCACGCCCGCCTGGTCGCCACAGCAGCGTGTTTTGCGCGCCCCGCCCTCCTGCTTTGCCGCATTGGTGTATGGGTGTTGAGCTCATGCAGGCAGCTGCCAGGGTCACTGCTTGATCCTCCTCCCCTCCACCCACCAGCATGGCGCCGGCCGCCTGTCGCTGCCCCGGATGCAGCGCAGCCTGCGCAGCGCCTGGCTGCTCGGACTGGCCTCCCAGCGCATCTGCAAGCTCATCTGCGCCTCTCGCCGCCGCCGCTTGGTGCTCATCTAGGGGCTGTTCTGTCTCAGCTTCCAGGGCAGGCTGCCCTGAGCCGCTCGCACAGGCCTCTGCCAAGGCTGAGCTTGTGCCTGCAGCTGCTGCTTGCAGCCCTGTGGACAGCGCAGGCACAGAGGCTGCTTCCTCGCTGGCAGGGGCATCCATCACTTTTTACCAGACCACCGTCTGATCACCTTGTGGTGACTGTCCTTCCAAGACCAAACCTGTCTCAGCACATGCAGAGCACGCACGCGAGCTCTGCACCAAGGCATGTATTAGCAGAGCCTGGCTCCAAGGCGCCTAGGACGCACCTGTGGAGCTGCTGATGAGCGCTATGATCAGTTTGATGGGCACATTCACGAGTTGCGAGATGAAGCAAGGCCTGATCAAGGGCTGCGTCCTGCTAGATTTGAACTTGGGCAGTCTCTAAACACAAGTGCGCTAGATTGGCATAGGAAAATCGGTGTGCTGTAGCAGGCCGGCTGAGCTCTGTGCATACTGGGACTGAGGCACTCCGTGCATACCGCACGCGTTGCAGAGCCCCAATTGCAGAAGAAGACTGCAGGCCCCAGAAGTCGCTTCCACCTGCCCACCACTGCGACTGTGCTGCTTGGTGCTCTTCTGAGACCACTGTTCACACGCTAAGTGCTACCTGGTGTGGGCTTAGCCGCGCGCGTCACACGCTCGAGAGTGCTAGCTGCTATGGTGCGCGCTACTCAGCCCGCAAGCAGTCCCTGGCTGAATGGCCCCTCTTGCAAGTAATCCCGGACCCCAAGAGCTCCCGAACGTTTTTGCAGGTCGAAGGCAAGCAGAGCGCGCTGCAGGCCGACCCCGCACAACACGCCGCACACGTGCGCCCAGAGCCTGCTGCGCACTACATAACAAGATGTCACGACCCTCTGCACCTGCTCACGTCTGCGCGGCCTGACGTGCACAGGTGGAGGCGTTGCTACAGAGCATGCAGGACAGGTTTCAGAGGCTGGCGACCGACATTGTGGCCCGCATCGACGGCCTCGGCGGCAGGATAGACCAGCTGGAGGGGCAGATAGAGGCGCTGGTGCACCACGCGGAGGGCGACCCGGCGCCAGCTGACACACACACGAGCAGCTGAGGGTGGACGTGTGCAGCAGCGGATAATAGCGCACTAGCGCAGTAGCTACTGTGCTGGCGGCCAGGCCAGCTGAGCACGGAGCTTCAGCTGATATGCACGCGCGCGTGCTGTTCTGTGAAAAGCTGTGCAGCGGGCCGAGACAGCAGGCGCGCTGCAAAGGTGCAGGAGGGTGCAGCAGCAGCTGGTCTAGTGACGTGTGTCACCCTGAAGGGATGTGCATTGCGGAAGGGCAAGGGCGGAGCGCAGCTGTCGGTGCGCTGGCACTGTACGGCTTTGTGGAGCAGCAGAGCCCTTGCACATGCATGCATGTCAGCTGCGAAAGCACAGGGAGAACCTGGAGCGGCTGGGGCAAGGAGCCGCCCCGCTCAAGCGTGTGCCCATGCGTGCTGCTTGATGAAACCGCAGAGCACGCGCTGTCGCACGTTCATTGCCAACTCTTACACAAACTGCAGCGGTGGTCACGTGGCGATACACGACTCCCCGTGTCGCCGCACACATTCGCGGTACTGGCAAGCACAAGGCCTGTCCTGCACCGTCGAAGACCGACCAGAGCACTGCAGAAGACACCAGACCGAGACAGGGCGGGCCTGACCAGCCTCACGCGAGTCGTGTACAATATTACACGGGTCTGTAGCTAGCAGTGTTTGCGTGGGCTTCACGTCTTCCTGCGACCGTGCGACCCTGTCAGCTTCGAGCCACCAAAGAGCGCAGCGCAGAAACCGGGCGCTTGAAGAGACGCACCCAACGGGATAGCCTGGCGCCACGCTCTGCAAGTCAATCTGTATCCAGCAGTCCCTGTTACAGACACATGCAAAGTTAGTGCCGCATGGAGCAGCGCAAACAGCAAAGTGCAAAGTGTGTGTGCAGACCTCTCACTTCCCTGCAAGCTTGAGGTGCGCTGCGGGCGATGCAGTCTATACGCAGAGCACGTGCAACAGGGGGCGCGCTCACCGGTGGTTCTGCAGGGACAGCGAGCACCCGCGCTGGGCGAACGGGCCGCGCCACTTGTCCAGCGCCTGCTCCACGAGCACGGTCCACTGGCCATAGTCGCCCCCGTCGGGGTTGAGGCAGCAGACGCCCAGCACGGAGCCGATCAGGCCGCAGTACAGCCACTCGCAGCCCTGGTGCGCGTTGGGCGGCACGACATACGGGTGCACGCGCGCCAGCGTGTCCACGTCCTGCATGAAGGACGCCCAGAAGCCCTGTGCACGTGGCGCGCCGCACGCTAGTGTAAAGGGCGCAGAGTTACGCGACACACGCCAGTGGAAGGGTGCAGGAAAGAAAACACAAGTGCGCAGCATGCACAGGCACGGCAGCTGCCTACCAGCCTTCCCGTATGCGAGTCGTGTTCAGTGCCGAGAGGGCAGGCGCACCGGGTCGAGCCGGGCATAGAGCTGCGGCGGGACTGCTTGAGGCGTATGATTCAGCTTGACAGTCCGACCTTGGCCCAAACTGCCAGCGCTCTTTTGGAACTCGACACACACGCGCTGAGAGTTCTCGTTATACGCCATTGCCTGCCAGTCGTGCCCTCAGCGAGTCATCGCTCCGCAGGCAACTGCACCGCTTCCAAGCGCAATCCCTTGCTTCGCCCTCTGGTGCCCAGCAGCCCGATCAGTTAGCAGCGCCGTTGTGCACGTTATGATTGTCTGCTTAAACACAGCGGTTGTACAAAGCCTGCAAGCTCAGAGGCACACCGGTGATGTACCCAGCCTAGGCTGCCACAATCTGCGAGGCCTGCAGAGCAGTAGCAGAAGTCACAGAGTGACTTCTCAGTGTATCCGCCACTGGTCTGATACATATTCAGCATCAGCTGTAGAGGTTGTGCCTGACCTTGCTTGGTTGCGCCTGTGTGATGCGGCCAGCGGATGTGCTGGCAGCAGAGTGCTACGGCATCCTGCGCGACTTGCTACGCGTGACGCAACAGAGGCCGGAGGGCTGGCAGGAGGAAGCGAGGCGGCTGCTGGCAGTGAAGGAACGCCTGAAGTGCGCGGAGCGCATCAACGGCGCGTCCTGGCCGGTCATTTCCCAGAGCGTGCGAGCTCCCAGTCGGCGGCCGCCAGACCTTGTGGAGGCGGAGCTGGAGAGGCTGCAGCGCAACCTGGCAAAGGTGCGACACCCGGCTTCATAGAGCTGGCAGTCCGCAGTATTTGGCCACGCGCCTTACGCTAGCCAAACAGGCTCCCCTCAGGACTGCCTGCCATGTGGCTCTGTCCCACTTTGGACCATGTCAAGCGGGTGCCTGGAGCGAGGGGGCACCAGCCCTTGCCATAGTGGGGACACCTCTTGCTGCGTTTTTATGTCAGTTGCGTGCGGGAACCAACTCAGGACTCGCTACTGCACACCTGCTCACCCACGTATATTAACGCCGTCGCCTCTGTGGACCCAGCGCGTCTGCGTGTTGCAGGTGAGGCAGCTGAAGTCGCGGGGCTGGGAGGGCGAGGCCGCCAGCCTCGCGGAGCGGGAGCAGCAGCTTCAGGGCGAGCTCGCCAGCAGCGGCGCGCCGCCAGGCACCGCCGCGCCCTCGGTCGCGGCGAGCGGAGGGCCGGACTGGCGGCCGCTGCCTGACGTGGAGACGGAGCTGCTGCGGGTGCAGAGGTGCAGTCCGCGGGCATTATCATCTACATCCGCATGTTGCAGCATGTTTGTGCACCTGGCAATGGCCGATGAAAGCCGCAGCCACCCATTGCATGCACCCATGCATGCAAGTGGCCGCTGCCGCACCCACTGCAAGCCTAAGGCTCTGATCGGTCCTGGACCGCACTAGTCACTGGAGCGTATACGTCAAATGTGCGGGTGTCTTATGAAGACGCACGCAGCGCAGGGCAGCAGCCAGCAGTTTCCGAATTGAGAGCGGCTGCGCATGCGTGAGGCTGGCGGGCTGACATTTGGTGGGCGCGGCGCAGAAATATCGCGCATGCTCGCGAGCAGCAGCTGGCAGGCTGGGAGACGGCGGTCGCGCAGCTGCGCAAGCGCGAGCAGCGCCTGCTGGACGAGCTGGACTGGCGCGCGGCGGAGGCCCTGGGCCAGCAGGCGCGGCCGCCCGGGCCCGCCGGCGCCGCGGAGCGCGCGCACGGCCTCAGCAGCCTGTGGCGGTAGCGCACAGCCGCTTTGCGGCGCGGCGACAGGTACAACATAGCCGTGTCATAGAGATAGGTTGCAAGGACTGCTTGTATCCGATAGCATGACCTGAACTGCGCTCTGATGACGGAAGTGTGCTGCGACTCAGCCATTGCAGGCCCCTTGCAGCTCAGCAGTAGGACACTTGTAACCCGCTGAGCTCGCACTGCAGCTGCATGTAATTGTACATGTAGTGTCCTGGTATCAATGCTCAGCGGAAGGCGTGCCGTGTCTTACATGCCTCTGGCAAACTGTCATGTCATCTGTCACTGGCACATACAGTGACAGATGACATGACAGTGCAGCGGTCCTCACACCCTTGCTGCTCCCCAAGCTCTTCTCCTCACCACCAGGTCAACAACCCGTTTGCATTGGCTCCTCCTCCTGCTCCGCCGCTGGCTGAATACGCTCGTACACTGCGACAAAGGTCTGCGCGCCAGCCACGCGCCTCACCACTCATGTATTAGTTGAATTTTTCTGGCATCAACAGTGCTTCCTCCCTTTGTGCTAATCTTCTTTGTGCTAATGAGCAGCCACAGGACATGACCATAGCCACAGATGCCACCAACCTGCATGCTCAGACACGCACACACATCTCTCTGCCTGCTGGCCTGCAGTCAGCTGCAGCCCATGATGACTCAGGGCAGATGCCAGCGCCGCCAGCTGCAAAAGTGGCCCAGTGAGGAGCGCAGCGGCGGTCGCCATGCTCTGGCAGCCCAGGGCACACAGCACGAGGCGAGCACGCCCACGCGCCCGCCCCTGCTCCGGCCCCCTGGCGACACGCCCTGCAGTGCAGGCGGGTCGAGCGCCGCACCTGCCCCGCGTTCCGCGCCACCTTGATGCCCTCCTCAGTCGCGCTGGTCAGCAGGCCGGCGGCTGCGTCGGCGGCCACCTCCGCGTCGCCCAGGCGCCGGAAGAGCGCGTGCGCGTCCAGGCCCGCCACCATCCACGCGCCCAGCTGGCGCGCGGCAGGCGCGGCCTCAGATGCGCCACTGAGCCAGGCCCGCACGCTGCTTGAGCCTCGCTGCTCAGTCGGCGTGTGCTCGACCGGCTGTCAAGTTTGACGCATGTGCTTTCCGGGCCACGCGCGGAGTGCAGGGCATTGAAGGCTGACAGACCAAGCTGAGACAAAAGACATATAGCATGAAAATTTTATGGCAAAGCACACAGCGCACGCGTCGGCAGCCGCTAGGCGCCCGCAGTGACACCACGCGCCCCCACGCCGCACGAGCGGGCGCATCCGCGGTGGCGTATCCGGGCGGCGACGCGCACGCGGCGCACCTCCTGCACGTCGGTGGCTGTGTACAGGCGGCCGCCGGGCGCCAGCAGGAACGCGTACTCCGCCAGCAGCTGCGCGGAGATGATGCGCCGCCGGTGGTTCGTCGCCTTGAAGTGCGGGTCCTGCAGGCGCCCCGGCTGCTATTTAACCTGTCCTGCCCACAAGTCTCCTGCCCACCAGTCTCCTGCCGACCAGGCAGAGGCCGCCAGCAGCTGCGCGGAGATGATGCGCCACCGGTGGTTCTCCGCCTTTAAGTGCGGATCCTGCGGGCGCGCCGGCTGTCGTCTGACCTGTCCTGCCCGCCGGCCTCCTGTCGACCGGGCAGTAGCGGCCGACGGCTGTGCCGGGCGGCGCGTGGCTTGGCACAGACAGAAGTCTGGTGAGGCTCACCTCTGCTTTTTTTTGGCGGCGATGCGTGGGGATGCTATGTGGGACACGCTGACACACTATATATTTATGAGCAAATGTGAGCACACGCACATCTTGCACAGAGCGTTGATCCGCAGCATGCACAGGCCTGCAGGGCGACAGAGCGACATGAGCGCGACGCGCCGGGCCCCCGCAGCACTGCTGACAAAGTCCGCGTCTATGACTCAACCTGTGAACTGGCACTGACGACGCGGCTGGCCAAGGTAGACACGCACACTGCAACTCTGAATATTCGAGGGGCGGGGGGAGGGGAGGTTTCGAGGCGCGCGCCGGGAACAGGAAGAAGAGCTTGGTGAGCTGGGCCTTGAAGAAGAAGTTGGTCAGGTACTTCTGCGTGTTGGTGCGCACGCAGGCGATGTTGCCAAACTGCCCTGGGTGCTCGCGCCGCAGCGCCAGCACGCGCTCCTTGACGTACTCGGCCACCTGCGCGGCGCCCTGCCCGACATTGCTGCATGGGGTAGGGTTAGAGTTAGGCTGCACGTCCTCTGGCTGCCAAGCTGCGCGAGGCGGAGACCGCGCATGCGAACAAGGCCCCCGCAGCCAGCATGAGCCCCGAGCCTGAGCCCTGTCCTTCGGACCGGCATCGCTGTCCTTATGCACAGGCATGCCCAGCAGGGTGGCGGCGGCCGCGCCGCGGGGGCGGGGGCGCGCCTTGTCCCGCAGCTCCATGCCCAGCATCAGCGTGTCTGGGAACAGCGGCGACAGCCGCACGAGCAGCCCGCCGAAGCCGCACCCGACGTCCACAAAGCGCACGAGCGGGCCCTTTGGCTGCTCGGGCGGCTGGCCGCCCCCCGCTGCCCTGCCTGGCCCAGCCTCCTGCCCTGCACAGAGGTCGGTCAGCTGACCGCAGAGGTCGGTCAGCTGACCGCTTGACCACTGGGCGTACAATGCTAGTAGCCGCGCTTCAGGCCGTCACAGTCCAAGGCCATGCACCAATGCAATTTTTTAAATGCGATTGAGGCGCACTAGAGCGCAGACAGGAGGGACGGCAGGCCGGTGCCGCAGGGACTCACGCGTGGCGTTCCCGCCGGGCACCTGCGCTGGCTGCTCTGCAGGCGCTAGGTGGGCTGCTCCGTTGCCGCTGGCGTCCCGGCCGGCCTCTCCAGTTTCGCCCCCCGCAGGCGCTGCCGCCTCACCCAGCCCGTCTCTCCTGGCCGCGCCAGCGTCGCCGCAGAACGCCGGGTATAGTGCCGACCTGGGACGCGCAAATGAGTTCATCGCTGGGTGAAACAAAGTTGGTGCAAGTAAACGTTCAGGCTAGTGGACGGTGCTTGGCGCGCACCAGTCAAAGTCGGACGGACATACGGGCGCCCCGGTGTTCCGCATGTCGCTGAGTGGGTTGCTGTGCGCGCGCGACCTGTACAGCGTCTTCCTCGGGTGCTTTGTGCCCTGGGCAGCGACGTCAAGCAAGAATTAGCGCACATCATTTCACGTTTAGCTCGATGCAGGGCTGCAGGGAGCGTGCCGCATTTGCCGCACGCTTCTCCCGGACGCCGAGCTTTGCCTTTGCATTGTTTGTCATTTCTGCGCAAATATGCACGGCCTGACGCACTTGCGATGCGATCGCGTTCTCTGTGCAGTACCCAGTCAATATGTGATGCAACACAACCTGCAGCCTGCTCTGGTTCGCCACTGCCGTGCCGGGCAAGGTGCACCGGCTGGGAAGAGATGAAGAAGGGGACAACTTTTTCTGTTACAAGCGCAATACATGCCCTCATGAGGCCTGTATATACAGCCGTCAAAAAGCAGCGTGGCCCAGGAACGCGTGTACGCACCAGGTTGGATGGTACACGCGTTCCTCGACATAAGCATTGGGGACGTGGACCACCACAAGCTGCTGGCTGCAAACTACGCTGCATCACAGGAGTTTTACACACGCACAGGCAGCCAGGCGCGGGCCTGCCATGGTGCACGCACAGCCGTTTGCTCCTCTTCTGCACTGCAACTCAGCTTCAGCTGGTGGATGGCTTGTGCAGGTTGGCGTGCCGCCAGGCCGCAGCCTTGGAGAGCTCAGCGCAGAGCAAAAGGAGCTGCTCAGCGAAGCTTACAGCGCAGACCCAGCGTGGTCGTCCAAGGTATGCACTGCACTGCATGGTGCACTGCTACTTTCTCATCTGCGAGCCGCCCAGTCTCAGCAGAAGCGCTGAGTGTGCGTCACAGGGGCCTTTCAGGGCAGAGCCCCCCGTGCCAGTGCACGCGGGGCGCATCGTTATCAGCCTGCTGTATGAGCTTGAAGCGCCGAAGGCCGTAGCCAACTTCAAAGCGCTCTGCACTGGCGAGCGCGGCCTTGACAAGGCCAGCAAGAAGCCTCTGCACTACAAGGTACATGCTGTGCTAATACGTGATAGGCATGTGCTTGTTATGCAGCACCATGGCCACTCCTGTATGTATGTGTTGTTTAAGGCCAGGGTCTCATGCCCTTGTTCTTCTGCAAGGCAATGCCCCTGATCGCATGCTGCTCATGCTGTTGCCAATGTTGCAAATGTGCGTGATGCGCACATATGAAGGTCATGGGACCCACACGCATGCAGGGAAGCTGCTTCCACAGGATTGTAAAGGGCTTCGTGTGCCAGGCCGGAGACATCACCAGAGGCATGGGCCTAGCACTGTATTCTGTGCTCCTCTGAAACACCCAGAAGAGCTCAGCGCGTGTGCATGCACGGTGCCAGGTCTGTGCTGCAGCCCCATGGCTGGTGAGCACCCTGTGCTGCCGTCTGGTGCAACCTCCTGAGGCAGCCTGCATGCAGGCGATGGCTCGGGCGGGGCCAGCATATACGGGGGCAAGTTTAATGACGAGAAGGCGGCACTGAAGACCAAGCACGCCAAGCCAGGCGTGGTCGGCTTTGCAAATTCTGGCAAGGCAGGCTCCCTGCTCCTGCAGCCTGTCAGGCTAGCTTACACTTTGAGCCCTGACGCCTTGGCTTCTTGAGCGCGCGCTGATGCCTTGGGTTTTTGAGCGCGCACATGTTGAGGTGTTCACGCCTGTATATGCATGCATGTGCCACCCCAGTCAGTCCTGCAGCATGCATGCTGCACTAGGCAACTGGCGCCGTGGATGCTTGTGCAGCTCGGCGCCCATGACGGGCAACGCTGCGCAGAACTCCAACTCCAGCCAGTTCTACATCACGCTTGCGGCGGCGCCCCAGTGCGACGGCAAGCACGTGGTCATTGGCGAGGTGGTCGACGGCTTGGGCATCGTCGCGCGCATAGGTGCAGCATGTTGTTGCCTCCCTGTGCTCTTTTTTCGGAAGCTTCACTATGCGAGTCTCGGCCTCCTGGCCAAGGCCCACCAAATGTGATACAAGCGAAGCAGTGTCGGTTGCGAAATGTCAGCAGGCGCTTGGCTGTGACCTGCCTGCCTTCTGCCGGGCAGGCATGCATATGAGCGTTATTGCACCGCCTGTGGGCATGCTGCTGGGACCGCCTATGTGCACCTGCAGGCTCGACCGGGTTGGCCACTGTGTGCAGAGGCGGAGGCTGCCTCAGTGGACGGGACACCGCGGACTCAAGTGCGGATAGCAGACTGCGGCATCCTGCCACCCTGACACACATCCACATCCTGCGGTGGCAGCACGAGATCGCATTTGTGGGCATGCCCTGCAACTACTTCCGTGCAAAGCTGATCCTGCACTTTGACAGTGCAGTGTGCCACCCTTGGTGAGGCAGTGTGAGGAGCGGATGAGTGCACAGCAGACCTGTTACATGCATTCTCTGCAAACACAACTTGCATTGCACGGAACCGCTATTCACGAGCATGGCAGCTCAAAGAATTGATCAGCAAAATCAGGCAAGCAGGCGGTCAAGCACGATTCCAGAGAAGAGCGCGGCGCCGTGCCATTTGTTGGAGCCAAACTTGGCCAGGCAGTCCGCCTGGGAGTCCAGGTCCACTGCCGCAATCTGCCAGGCGAGCTGCGCACCGGATGCCGCCACGCCCGCGTAGAACGGCAGGCCCGCGCCCACCGCCTGGCCTGCCGCCCCAATCACGCTCAGGTTGTGTGGCCTGACTGGCACTGTCGTCACGCAACACACGGACCACATGAGCAGCAGCATGTGTTTGCTGCAAGTAGGCGAAAGATATGCCTGATAGCATTGACTGCTGGGCCGCAGTGTAAATGCGACGATACACCCTTGACTTGCATGGTTCTTGTGCAGTGACACGAGCGAGGTCCGCACCAGTGAGGCAAAGCAGGCTCACATTCAGCGCTGCAAAGCCCGTGAGCCAGGCCTTGGTATGCGTGCCAAACAGCAGCGCCGTCGACTTGATGCCCACATGCGCATCGTCTACCTTGTCCTGTCGAGCCAACAACGCCATTAGCCCCTGCTGCACATGTATTCAGGCAAAGTGCTGGCACTCCCGCACGTACACAACATAGTCTGCAATGGCAGAATCGCAGACTTGGCAGCCCAGGGGGCTGCCATCATAGTGTTGTTGCTCGGCATGACCGGGCTGATCCCAGGAGCTCTCGCAGAGACGGGCGTGGCGGAGCGCGCGGCCTGCAAATGGTGGCATGGCTGGCGCCATGCTCATCGGGCGGGCGCGCGCCTGGTGCGCATAGATGGTATCGTAGACGAGCGTCCAGCAGACGCCGGCGCCGTACAGCGGCAGCACGACGGCCCAGTCGCAGCTGCCGCGCACCGCCGCCCAGCCCAGCAGCGCGCCCCAGTTGAACGTCAGGCCCAGGAACGCCTGCGGCTGCGTGCGTTGCGGCGGCCCCCGAGTCAGCTGCTGGGACCCGCACAGCGCGCCGAGGAGTGCCCTCCAGCTCCTAGACCTGATGAGAAGAAGACATAAGCAGACTTGCAAGCCATGTGGGGGCAAGGGCTCACGGCCACAACCAGTGCCATGGGCAATGCCTGAGGCTTGCCCAGGGCCCGATAGGTGGTAGTGCGCAAAAAAAATGGTGCCGCCAAGGCAGGGTGTTACAACATGAACAGGGCCAAACAGGGTTATACAGGGCTTGAGGCACAAACTTTGTTGGATTGCTGAGAAGCACTTCCCGGGCAGCATGATGAGGATTTGGGCGCACCCAGTACGTCACGCGCTTCAGCGCGGGGTATGTGAAGACAAGGGCAAGCGACGAAGCGCCCAGCGCAATGCTGTATGTGTTCAGCTGCAGCAGCACGCCCAGACCCAGGCCCAGTTGCCCTGCCAGCAGGCCTGGCCGCCGTACGCATGAAATCTGTGAGAGCTGAGCTTTTATGAGTGATGCGCTGGCCAGGCGCTTGCCCGGCAGGACTAAGCAAGGCATGCACAAATTGTTCAACGTTCTGACAGAGGTGAACACCTGCAAATGCTCAAGGCCAGTGCGCTGTCAGCAGGCGGTATGCACCCTTTGGACTTCTGGGTCGCTCAACAACTGCACATGATGCCGCGCAGCGCCGCCTAACCGTAGAGGCAGAGTTCGTCCCCGTGCACGCGTGGCTGGGCAGGGCCTGCACCCAGCGCCTGCCGCGGCTGCAGCGTCCCAGCAGCCAGCGGGCGGGCGGCTGTGCGCGCCACGCGGCGGTCCAGGTCGCGGTCCCACAGGTCGTTGATGGTGCAGCCGGCGCCCCGCAGCAGCACCGCGCCCGCGCCGAAGAGCGCCAGCAGCGTCGCGTCCGGCAGCGCACCCGGCTGCGCGGCCAGGGCGATGGAGCAGAAGCAGGGCCATGCGAGTAGCCACGTGCCTGCGCGGCTGGGGCAGAGTAAGCCTGTACTTTGTAGCAGGCAGCAGGTCCCCTGGGCAGGTTGCAGCCTGCGGCACACCCGCGCGGGTGCTCTCCGCGCTCACCTATGGGCTTTTCCAAGCGCATGAGCTGCGTGTAGGGCAGCAGCCGCGGCGGGCAGTGCCGCAGGAGCCACCCAGGCTGGGGCGCAGGCGCTGCCCCTCCCGAAGCAGGCCCAGCAGCGCTCGTTGCCTCAGGTCCACCGTCCCTGGCGCCTGGGCCTATGCCGCCATCGGCCTGCATCAGTGAGCGGTGTGCTGTATCAAAACATCTTCTTGCAGGGAAGCACATGGCGCAGCATGTACAGCAAGAGACAGCACGGGCCTGCTCGCCTGCCGCCGCTGCTGACTGTCCGCCAGTGGACGTGCAGCGGCTGGCGGGTCTGTTGGCGGCTGTGGGCTTGCCGCACTGTAGTTCCGCAGGCTGATGAGCACCTGGGGCATGCAGGTCTGACGAACCTGAGCCCATGGAGCATTGAGGCCCGCCACAGCCTCCAGCAGGCTGGCACTGGCCAACCTTGCTGTCTGCGCGTCCTGTTTGCTCTGCAGGGAGTCCCGCAGCCTGGCGCCAAGCGCGAGGAGCGTCGACCAACGCCGCATGGCGACTGGCACGCGCTGGACAAAGCACACTGGTGGAAGCTATTGCAGCGCTGCAAGATGAGGCGAAGGCGCTGCAGATATGGAGTGTATATATACCCAGTGCCTCCAAGTCAGCACACCCTAGCTAGCACCAGGCCAGCAGGCCCAGCATGCATGACATGCTTCAGAGCTTGCTCAGCTTCACAGGCCTCTTGCCGTCCTAGCCCAGATCCTCGTATATCTGTGAGCACTGTGCAACCACACAGGCGTCCTCGCTCTTGACTGCATCGGCAGCACTTGCGCCGACCGCCGCCGCGCCTGATGCCCCGCGGCTAGGCACACCAGCTCATGGCCAGCGACGTGGAGCTGGGCCTGGAGGAGGACGCCGCGATGAGCCAGCTGCTGCCCTTCGAGCGGCAGATGGTGGAGGAGCTGCTCGCAGACGATGGCCTGTGCGTCATGGCGGCAGGCCTGAGCTGGCACCGCGTCGCGACGGTGCTCGTGCGCCTGCAGTACGGCCGGTGCCGCCTGGACGGCCAGGGCGGCGCGATGCTGGTGCTGGGGGCGACCGAGGCGCAGCGCGCCTCGCTCAAGGCGGAGCTGCTGCGCATGATCCGCACCGAGGCGAGCATCAGGTGACCTGCTCGCCGCGCCTTGCGCCCTTGGCTCCTCCTTGCCAGTCCTACGTGGCGCATCCGTTGCTGCCGCGTTTCCTTGTGCGTGCCTGAGTGGCCGTGGCCGCTGCCATGCAGTGCCGAACTGCTTTAAACCTTAATCTGCCACCACTTGGCAGCCCACCAGCTTCGTGCGCCACACCGACGCGTGCTGTGTTCTGCGCAGCTGCGCGCCTGCCAGGACGGACAGCGGCGCTGCCGCCGAGGCGCTCGCAGACGACAACAGCGACCAGGCAGCGGGGGAGCAGGACCCGCCGCTGCTGCACGCGCACGGACTCACGCCCGCAGATGTGGCCGGCCCGCCGCTGCTGCACGCGCACGGACTGCCACCCGAGCCCGGGCCCGCTGCAGGGCCGGGGCCCACGGCGCCCGACCCAAACCCTCCGCCTCTGCACGCCCACGGGCTGCCGCCCGGGCCGGCGCATCCAGCAGCAGCCGGCGCACCTGAGCAGCTGCGTGCGCACGGGCTCGCGCCCGAGGCAGCAGCGGCAGCAGCAGGCGGGGAAGCGGGGCCCGAGGAGGACGACGGCGTGCCGGTGGAGGTGACGAACGAGACGCCGTCAGCGCAGCGCATCGAGCTGTACCGCAGCCGCGTGTGCCTGTTTGTGACCACGCGCATCCTGGTGGTTGACCTGCTCAGCGGCCGTGTGCACGGCAACCAGGTGCGCCGCCGGGCCCGCCCAGCACGGTGCCCTGTGATGTGCTTTGAGACCGAGGGTGCTAGACGTCGGGCGCTGCACCGCTGCGCCCATCCAACCAGGTGCCCTGCCGGGGCCGCAACGTCCCTCTGGGGGCGGCTCCCGTCCTGAATTCGCATGGTCCGGCTGGGCCGTGTCCGGCCCCTGCTGTCACAGCTGTGCAGCCAAGGTTGCAGCCGCGCGCGGCGCCAGCAGAGGACCTCTTGGCAAGCACGGTATGCTGCGTGCTGCAGCTGCAGATGCAAGTAGCGCTGCCTTCAGTTCGCATGCCTGATAGCATGTAGCGAAATCAACGCGGCGCTCACTTCCTGTCGACAGTTTCTGGCTGCCCCAACAGCAGGGCCGATCGCACCCTGTCGGCGCTGAGTCGGACGTGCCGCGTGCCGCGGCAGATCGCGGGCATCCTGGTGCTCAATGCGCACCGCGCAAGCGACGCCAGCGGCGAGGGCTTCGCGGTGCGCCTGTTCCGCGGCGCCAACGCGGCCGGCTTTGTGCGCGGCCTGACCGACGCGCCCACCGCGCTGGCCGCCGGCTTTGCCAAGGTGGAGCGCGTGCTCAAGGCGCTGTACGTGCGCCGCCTGCACCTGTGGCCGCGCTTTGCGGCGCTGGTCAAGGAGACGCTCGACAACCGGGAGACCACGGTGCGCCTCTGCCAGCAACAGGCACCACTCCATAAAGAGTCAAGAGGACTATTTAATCACCAGGCCAGCAGGCGGGGGCTTGCCCGCGCGCTGCGTGCGCGGAAGTGCTGCAGCGGGCGTCGCAGCGTGCGCATGCGCATGCGCGCGCCGCTTCGCTTTGCGCTGACTGCTTGCATGCACGCCGCCAATCAGCGAGTCCAGGTGACGCACGTGGTGCATATCAGGGACTTGACTCATCTGGGATACAAGCAGTGCTGACGCAGCCACTGGCAGCTAGCACAAGCTTGTCATTGCTCTGGCGCATGTTGTTGGTTGCGTGTGGCCGGAGAGTCCCCGCAGGCTGACGTGCACGCTGCTGATTGGTCAGGAGTCCGAGATGACGCTGCGCATGACGCCGGCGATGGGCGCAATCTACGACGCCATCACCGACCTCATGGACGCGTGCCTGAAGGAGCTGAAGCGCTCCAACAAGGTGCGGCGCGCCTGCGGGCACGTGCCGCTCTGTGTCTCGTGTGGAAGAGGTCCCAACTTTTGTCTCGGTCGTCCTGCAGTGGGGCAGCAAGCGCAGGGTTGTCGACATGCAAAGTTGGAGTCGTCAGAACGCAGTGCAACGTCTAGCGTATTTACAGTGTAGACACGGCTGTCACAGGCACGCTTAGCAGCACTGTAGCCAAGGTGGTATGTGATGTGAAAAAGGTGTGCATCAGCAGCAGTGCGGGGCGGCTTGCCGCCATGCATGGGCGCCGCTACAAAGGCCTGGCGCTACAGTGCAGCTGCGGTTTTCGTGCTCAGTGACGCCTGCTTGCACAGAATGGCCTCAGCTTGGCTGACATGTGACCGCATTGCATCTGGGGGCGCAAAGTGCATGCACTGGGGCTTTGGGGCTGCAGAAACGGATAGCTCGTGCGCGCAGAGCAGGCACGTGCGGCATCAGGCTCTTGAGGAGGCGCCAGCTGTGGCACTAAAACACCGCATGGAATTTGCTGAACAGGGGATGAGGTTGGGGTTAGTCTGGTGCCCTGGGCGGCGCAGGTGGACACGAGCGGCATGACGCTCGAGCAGGGCCTCTTCCGCAACTTTGACGACATCGTGCGCCGGCAGCTGGACGCCGTCTGGCACACCGTCAGCATGCGCACCAAGCAGGCGCGGCCGCATGCGCTGCCGCTGTCTGGCCACGCCTCTGTCTGGCCACACGCGTGACAGCTGCAGACTCCAGCTTTCAGCGCCGCGCCCTGCATCTCAGGGTGATAGGGCTCTGGCAGCGATGCAGCTTCGTGCCTCTTGTGCAGATTGCCAGCGGGCAGGTCAGGCGGGCGCACTAGCGGGCAGGTCAGGCGGGCGCACTCTTCGCATGCTTCCCTGGTGCACGCTCTTCCTGTATCTGCAAGGTGTTGAACACGGTTACTAAGTGTTCGCCCATCGCTGTGATGGGCCGCCTGGGGGGAGCGATGAAGGCTAGGGCGGCGCCGCGCTGCGCAGGTGGTGGCCGACCTGCGCACGCTGCGCACGCTGGCGGAGCTGCTGCTGCGCCTGGACGCGGTCACGTTCCTGGGCTACCTGGAGAGCCTGCGCGCGAGCGAGGCCGTCGGCAGCGTCTGGCTGTTCCATGACGCGGCGCACACCATCTTTGAGCAGGCCAAGCGGCGCGTGTGGGCAATGGGCGGCGGCGCCGCTGCCAGCAAGCGCAAGCGCGCCGGCGCGGGTGGTGAGGCGGTGCGCCGCGGCCCAGGAGCCGGGGGCGCGCTGCCTGGGATCTGCTCCCTGACCCAGACGCTCACACGCTGCGTCTGCCAGCTTGCCTGCACGCCCCGATCTGCTCCGCGCGACCGCTCAGTGGTTGACGGAGAGGGGCAGCGTTTGGGGGCGCGCCGCAGCCCATGGTCGCGGAGCAGTTTCTTAGGCTGCATGGCTGTGCCCGTCAATCACCCTCATCTACCCTGTTCGTCGCCTGTCCTCCAACGCTCACCTGCACTGCACCAAGCTGGGGCCTCGCATCAGCCGCCAGACCTGCCACAGGCGGGCTGCATGCCTGGTGCAGTAGCCTCAAACCAACTCATGCATGCCCGCGCACTGTCCCCGGGCAGGGCGCGGGCGGGGCGGCCGGCGGCGGGGCCGGCAGCGTGGTGCCCGTGCTGGAGGAGATGCCCAAGTGGGCCGTGCTGCGCACGCTGCTGGAGGCGCGCCGCCTCGGCCCCACGCAGGGATGAGCGGCGGATCACGTGCCTGGACCAATGCCTGGTTTTCAACCGCTGCAGAGAGCGGGCTTGTGGCCAGCGCATGCGCACGGCGGGCTCAGCTGCCCCGGGCGCTTGTGACTTAGGCGGCGGGCGCTGACGCGACCAATTCACACCGATTGTAGGAGTGCGCTCCGAAGTGGCTCATCGCCCTGGGCAGCTGCTTGCAAGATGGGGCAGGGTCCGCGCGCAGGAGATCGAGGGCGAGCGGGAACGGCTGCGCGGCTCTGCCATCTGGCAGGAGGGGCGCGGCGACGCGGCGCAAGCGGCCGCGGAGCGCGAGGCAGCGGACGCGCTGGTCGTGGTCATGGCCGAGGATGTGCGCGCCGGCTTGTCGCACGTCCCGGCCCCGCGTCGTGCTGCTCCGTATCGTGCCCCACTCGCATTGTGTGCCGTGCCCGTAGCGACCCCCACATTGCATGGAGGTTGTGCCAGCATGCTCATGACAACATCGTGCTTTCCTTGGCTTCGTTGCTCGGCTCTGCTCGGTGTGTGGGCATCATGCGCGCTCCCGCCTGGTTGGCCCACGCGGGTGCGGGCGAATCTTGACCACGCGCCTCAGGGCGCTGCACCTCGCCCTGGGCACCCGCGTGCCGCCCCTCCCTCGTGGCGGGCGCGAGGCGCCCGGCACACCAGGCCTCCGCGTGGCAGATGGACTTGGCAGACGCGGTTTCGGAGATACCCTGGCGGGAACCTGGTCCTGCGCGCTGCAGGCGCGCACCTGCGCGCAGCTGCGCGACACGCTGCGGCCGGGCGGCGCGCCGGCGCTGATGCGGTCGCTGTACCGCGACTACCTGCTCGCACGCGCTGACGCCGCCAAGCGCCCGTCCGCCGGCGGCCGCGGCCGCGGCGGCGGCGGCAGCGGCGGCCGCGGCCAGCGCGGCGGCCGCGGCGGCCGCGGTGCGAACATCGCCGAGAAGTGCGTGCCAGCTCGCAGCCGCTGACGCCAATGTGCTGCTGTGCATGCTGCATGATGCTGCTGCCGGCGGGCGGGCGGGCGGGCGGGGGTGGCATGGGATGGGAGCCCTGCAGAAGAGCAGGAGACTTTGGACAAGGCCATGGCGAGGCCTGGGCATGGGTGCAGTGATGTAATGCTCTAACTGGGCCTTCACCGCGCGTTTTAAAGCGTGCATCAACACACTTGGGTCGGCTGTCTCTTGCTGCAGCTCTGCTTTCGTGCATTGGCACCAGCGCGCCCGCGACAAGCCGCCCCTGCACGCAGGCTGGAGGCCATCCGCACCTCGCGCCTGGCCATCGACCCGGCCGAGGAGCGCGCGCTGCTAAGCGAGGCGCAGTTGGTGGCCGCCGGCCGAACCGCGCCGGCCGCTGGCTCCGGGCCCGCGGGGCGCGGGCGCGGCCGCGGCCGCGCGCGCGGCGGCCGCGGCGACGGCCGCGGGCGCGCCGAGCGGCCGCCCGCTGTGACAGGTCGCGACACGACGAGTTGCAGAACTTGCGTCTGTGCTTGCGGCTGCGTGTTTGCCGCTGCCATGAGTTCCTGCGCATTGCACTCTCCGCCCATGCTTGTTTGCCACGACGACATGCTGCATGCAGGCTTGCTGTTGGTCCTGCCTACATGACATGGTGCTGCGCGGCGTGCCCCGCAGAGGATGCCGGGGGCGGCGGCGGCGAGGATGCGGACGGCGCCGCGCCCGACGGCCTGGCCGCGGGCGTGCGCTTCTGCGCGCTGGAGGGGCGCGAGGAGGGGTTGCTGTGGGACCTGGCGCCCGCGTTCGTGGTCAATTACGACCCGGACATCGCCTTCGTGCGCCAGCTGGAGGCGCGTGGCCCGCCCCGCACGCTCCGCTTACGCTCCGTGCACATGCTCCTGAACAGCGGCTGCTCCTGCGTGCTGGCCGTTTCGGGGCGGCACGCGCCTCGCCCGATTGCCCTGCGGGGCTCACCCGGCTGGCGGGGGCTTGCGCCTGCCGCGCAAACTGCCGGGTGAAGGTCGAGGTGCTGCTGTCATTTCGCTCTGGGCGGGCTTGCCTGAGCGGGCAGGCCCGGCCGGCAACGGCCGCCCGCCAGAGAGACGCGCTGTGACTCCAATGCCGTAAGATTTCCTGCCAGAGTAGCCCGCCCAGGCGACAGGGCCCCGACCCTAGACCTAAGCCTTGCGCAGGTGTACGCGGCGACGCGCCCGGGGCGCCGGCTGCGCGTGTACAGCCTGCTGTACCGCGACAGCCTGGAGGGCGACCGCGCGGCGGCGCTCCTGGGCCGCGAGCGGCGCACGTTCGAGGACCTCATCCGCCAGAAGGGCCACATGGTGCTGCCGGACCTGGCGCAGGCGCGCGCCGCCGGCGCGCCGTGCCGCCCCGCGCCGCCGCCCCCAGAGTTCAGTGGGGGGTGCCAGCTTACTTTAACAGGGCCCTTCCACTCCACTGCGAGCCCTTGCTGGCGCGGCTGGCAGCCGGGCAACGGGTGATGCTGCTGTCGTCTTTTTCAGCCAAGTCATGGAAGTCGGCATATGCGCGCGCAGGAGGTCGCGGCCATCACGGCCGCGCCGGGGCTGCTGCAGCCGGGTGCGGAGGCGATGCTGCCGGGCGCGGCAGCGGGCAGCAACGCGCTGACGCGGCGCGCCGGCGGCGCTCGGCCGCGCCGGCCGCCGGCCGTGCGGCTGGTCGTGGACGTGCGCGAGTTCATGAGCCCGCTGCCGTCGGTGCTACACCTGCAGGGCCTGCAGATCGCGCCGGTCACCCTGGAGGTGCGCACCGGCCGGGCGGTCTTAGCAGTATTAGGGTAGGGTAGGGTAGTGTCAGGTATCTATCCCCTATACCGTGCGGCGGACGCGCTCTCGCCGTATGGGCGAGCTGGCTGCAAGCGCGCGCCCGACGCTGGCGCCTGCCGCACCTGAGACCTTACGGCGGCCGGGCCGCGGCAGGTGGGCGACTACATCCTGTCGCCCGAGGTGTGCGTGGAGCGCAAGTCGCTGTCGGACCTGCGCCAGTCGTTCGCGTCGGGGCGGCTGTACCACCAGGCCGAGGCCATGTGCCGCAGCTACCCCGTGCCGGTGCTGCTCATCGAGTTCGAGCGAGACCGCGCGTTTGCGCTGCACGCGGTGAACGAGCTCGGCGCCGATGCGCAGGCGCGCCGCTCAGGCGCATCCTTGCAGTCTTGGATGCGCTGTCGCTGAGGTGCGGGCGTGGGACGGCCGGCGCGTGGGCGCGCGGCGCGGCATCGCTCAGCCGCGCGCCGGCGCGGCCCGGTGCTGAGCAGGTAGCTGTGCCGAGGCGTCCATGCCTCAGGGTCCTTCCGCGCCTGTGGGATCCTGGGCGCCCACTGTGCATGCATGCAGGCTCCGGGCTTTCAGCTCAAACCGGGTGACTCTGGCGCGGCTCGTGACCGCGTGCGGGCGCCACGGCGGCAGGGCGCGACGCTGGGCAGCAAGCTGGTGCTGCTGACGGTGCACTTCCCGCGCCTGCGCCTGCTGTGGAGCCGCTCGCTGCACGCCACCGCCGACCTGTTCCGCGCGCTCAAGGACGGCCGCGACGAGCCGGACCCGCTCGCGGCCGCCGCCGTCGGTGCGCGGCGCGCGGGCTCCCGCGGCCTGGCCGGCGTGCTGCTGCAAGCCCGGTCGCGCGCTGCTCAGGCGCAGCGGCATGGGTGGACCCTGTTCAAGGGCTATCACCTTCCCGACAAACGGTGTATTCGTTCCTTTTGGCGCGCCGATGTCCCGGTTGCGCGACGCGGAAGCCCAGTGAGACAGCCTGCGCTACGCACACATACGTTGGTAGGCTATGCCCTTTTCTGCACATGCGCGCAGGAGTGCCGCTCGACGCGGATGGGCAGAGCGCGGAGGCGGTCGTCAACACGGCTGCCATTGACGTGCTGCGCCGTATGCCGGTGCGGAGCCCCCCGTCCATCTTCGTCTACTCAGTTCGCATCATAGCATGTAGTGCACTGTGAACAGGTGCAGATCCACTCTGTTGCAAGTCCGGGCCAGTGCTGTGCCGCCGGGGCGTGACGGAGGCCAGGCTTGGAGGCTGGTAGCGGCAGGGGTGAGTACTGAGCTCAAGAACAATTAGTGCCTGTGTGAGCCCTGACGCGCGTGCCTGTCGCTCAGGGCGTGACGGAGGCCAACTTCCGGCCGCTGATGGCGGCGGCGGGCAGCCTGGCGGGCCTGGCGGCGCTGCCGGAGGCGCGGCTGGCGGCCGTGATGGGCGGCGCGGCCGCGGCGCGCAAACTGCGCGACTTCCTCGACGCCGCGTGCCCGGTGCAGCGCTGAGGCGCGGGGGCCCGCGACCCTGGAGCGTCCGGCGGGGTCCAGAGCGCCCCATGAGGTGGCTGTTGGTATGCGGGCATGCCTTATCCGTGAATGTGGAATGTTGGGCGGTACTGGCTGCCAGCCTTTTGTGCAAGTATGCATGGGCGCTGCGTCTCCAGTGCATGCCAGAGGGCTTGCTGGGGAGAAGACAAGAGTTGGATGCTCTGCGTCTGCATCCTTACAACTACACGCAGGTTTGATGGCAGATGCGCATGATCATCATACCATGGAGATACATGCTGTGACTCCCCCAAGGCCTCCACACCAACCAGAAAGCGCATTGCTTTTACTGGCCAGTAGGCAGTCGATGCATGCAGCCGGACTCCACATGCAGCTTCACATTCGCGGGGAATTGCGCAGCCATGGGCGCCAAGGCGGCCAAGAACTCCTGGCTGTCCTCCCGCACCTCGCCCCAAAGAGCGCAATGGCTCAATGCGATCACCTTGGACCGCCCCTGCTGCAGCAGTGCAGTAACAAGGCCCAGGAACGCCTGGCGGGACGCGCCAGCTGCAGGATATGAGGTGTCCAGCAGCAGGCGCTCTAGGCGGGGATGCGCTGCCGCGGCCGGCATGCTCGCGCAGAACAGCACGCGGCAGTCTGCAAAGCGCAGGTAGCGCAGGTCTGGGAAGGCCGCTAGGCTGCCCAGGGCCTGCACATCAAAGTCACACCCAATCTCCCTGTAGGCTACAGCGTCTCGTCCGAGCTGCAGCCTCTTCAGCGCGCTGAGCACGCCCACATCCCGGGGCAGCTGGCCGAAGCAGCAAGAGGACAGGCAGAGCTGCGTGAGACCGGTGGCGGCCAGGATGCCCGCAGGGAAGGCCCGCCGGTTGCGACAGCCCAGGGACAGGCTGACCAGAGACTCAAATCCGGCTGCGGGAAGGCCTGCAGCCGGCGGCTCCTTGCGCCGCAGGCGGCTGGCCTCAGTCTACCCATTGTCTGAGACATTGACACAGCGCAGCTGCGGGAGCCGCGTCAGGGCCGTGGGGAGCTCCTGCAGGCTGGGGCACCTGTTCAGCTTCAGGCTGGTCAGGGACGCCAGCGCGTCCATGCCCGGCAGCGCGGCATCGCCGTCGCCCACAAAAACGCAGTCCTCAAACTCCAGACGCGCAAGCGTCGGCAGGCATGCCCAGCCGGGCGCGCCGCGCAGGCCGCACAGCCCCGTCAGGCTCAGTGAGGTCAGCTGCGCCAGGCACGACAGGCAGGCAGGCAGCGTGGCCTCCATGCGGACAATTCCGCAAGACAGGGTCAGCGCGCGCAGTCGCGGCAGGCCAGCCAAGCCTGTTCCCAAGTGTGTCATGCTCCCGGCGGACGACGCGTAGCACCAGTCACACGAACACGTGTCAAGTGTCAAGCTGAGCGCTTCGAGTGCGCGCGCGCCAGCCAGCAGTCGCCAAAAGGCCTCGGGGAGCTGGTCTGCCAGATCGGGCACCAGCTCGAGCTTCAGGCACAGGTGCTGCAGGCACGAGCAGCCTGCCACGGCGCGTGCGACCCCGGCCATCATGGGCTGGATGGCTGCCGCAGTCCGTGGGGTTGTATCAAAACGTGAAGTGGGGTTGCACGAAAGTGGGGTTGCACGCACATGCAGCCAGCTGATCGACCTCACCGCGGGCAGGCCCGCCAGCAGTATCGAAAGCCGCTCGGCGTCAACATCGTCTATGGAGGCTGCGCAGAGGAAGAGGCACTTCACACCGGCGCCCTGCACCTGGAGCCACCGGCGAGCGCTGGCACCATCCAGCGTACCTGCAGCAGCCAAGGCAGTACGCTGTGCGCACTGCTCGCAGGACCCCGCCACTTCAGTGCTCGACTGAGCTGCTGACCCGCTGACAAATTTGACGGGAGCAGAAAGACAGACGTTGCATCGTCAGGTAGGCTGCACTGCAAACCACCAGCAGCGCACAGGAACCTTTGAAGGCTTGTGTCGAGAGAGGCACACCACTGGGTTGTCCCAGTGCGTTCAACAGCATCTGAGCACCGCCGTTCAGCGTATGCCAGTAGGGCTCCTCGAGGGCCGCTTTAAATCGCCTGGCGCTTGGCTTGGTCTCAGCCGCAGCTCTTGCAGGAGCCTGTGTGAGCCCATTCGCACAGCGTGCAGCGCGCACCTGCAGACTAGTTTCAGGGCAACTGCCTCCGTCCCGTATTCCCAGTGGTCCACAGAAACGTAAGCGGCGCACGCCCGTAAGATCTGCTGAGGCTGAGCAGCATCCATCAGAGGTGCATCTTAAGCTGTGCGTTGTACACGTAACTTGTACAAGACAAATACATGGCGCAAGCTCTTCAGCGCATACCTCGGCAGGAAGTTCATCCAGCCGCACTGCGACTGGCGGTGATGACATGCTGATCTGACCCTCGCGCGTGCAATCCAGAACAGTGTTGTGTTCGGTAGAGAAGAAGTGCGGTACTCTGCTATTTCTAAGCTCTCTGAGAACGCCTCACTCAGAAGTCCAGTAGGAGGACTGAAAAAAGGGGGCCTTTCCTAGGTTCGATGAACTTGAACGTCAGATCGACAGCTGCTTTGGTGCTGGCACCGGCAGACAACCTGAAGGGCGGTGCAGCAGCCCAGCTCACCGCGCTTCACCAGCTTGCGCAATATTCGATGTGCAAAAGGCATGGACCGGGTTACTAACTATGACTCCACCACTGCCAGCCTCCACACCAACCAAATCTGCGTTTATGTTTATAGGCAAGTGGCCTGCGAATCTACGTGGGCCCATGCGCACATTCACAGCCGCAGGGTATTGCGCAGCGACGCCAAGGCGGCCAGAAACTTCTCGCTGTCCTCCTGCCCCTCGCCTTCAACAGCGCAATTGCTCAGGCAAGCGATCACCTTGGACCGCCCCTGCTGCCGCAGTGCAGTAACAAGGCCCAGGAATGCCTGGCACGACGCGCCAATCGCAGGGTACGAGGTGTCCAGCAGCAGCATCTCCAAACGGGGATGCGCTGCTGCGGCCTGTATGTTCATGCAGAAGAGCACGCGGCAGTCTGCAAAGCTCAGGTGGCGCAGGTCTGGGAAGGCCGCTAGGCTGCCCAGAGCCTGAACGTCAAGCTCACCCCCAATCTTCCTGTAGGCTGCAGGGTCTCGTCCAAGCTGCAGGCTTTGAAGCGCGCTGAGCAGGCCCATGTTCTCGGGCAGCTGGCCGAAGCAGCAAGAGGACAGGCAGAGCTGCGTGAGACTGGTGGCAGCCAGGATGCCCGCAGGGAAGGCCCGCAGGTTGCGACAGCCCAGGGACAGGCTGACCAGAGACTCAAAGCAGACTGCGGGCACGCCCGCGGCCGGCGGCTCGGTGCGGCGCAGGCGGCTGGCCTCGGTCCACCGCTTGTCGTCAAAGCGGATGCAGCGCAGCTGCGTGAGCCGCACCAGGGCCGTGGGGAGGTCCCGCAGGCTGGGGCACTCCTCTATTTCCAGGCTGGTCAGGGACACCAGCGCGTCCATGCCCGGCAGCGCGGCCTCGCGGGCGCCCGCAAACCAACACTGCCCGAAGCTCAGGGAGGCGAGCGAGGGCAGACGCGCCCAGCCGGGCGCGCCGCGCAGGCTGCGCAGGCCCCACAGGCTCAGGCAGGTCAGCTGCGCCAGGCACGACATGCAGGCAGGCAGCGTGGCCTCCATGCAGACCTTTTCACAAAACAGGCTCAGCGCGCGCAGTCGCGGCAGGCCAGCCAAGCCTGTCACCATGTGTGTCACGCTCCCGGCGGACGGCGCGTGGCGCCGCTTGACCCAAAGAGCGCTAAAGCACAGAGTGAGCTCTTCCAGTGCGCGCGCGCCAGCCAACACTCGCCAAAACGCCTCAGGGAGCTGGTCTGCCAGCTCGGGCGCCAGCGCGACCGCGAGGTAGAGGTGCTGCAGGCATGAGCAGCCTGCTACAGCGCGTGCGACCCCGGCCAACAAGCCCCGAATGGGTGCTGCAGTCCGTGGTAGCTCTGCATCAGGGTCCGCACGCACGTGCAGCCTGCTGATAGACCTCACCGCAGGCAGGCCCGCCAGCAGGATTGGCAGCCGGTCAGCGTAGTGGTAGTCTATGCTGAAAAAGATCTTGAGGCGCTGCACAACAGCGCCTTGCACCCGGAGCCACCGGCGGGCGCTGGCGCCTTCCAGCGTACCTGCGGCAGCCAAGGCAGTGAGCTGTGCGCGCTGTGCGCAGGACCACGCAACGCCAGTGTGCTCCACTGAGCCACTCACCTATTTGAGCCACTCACCTATTTGAACAGAATCGTGAGAACTGGTGTTGCCTCGTCAGGAGAGGCTGCACTACAAGGCACCAAGCGCACACTGGGGCCGCTCAAGACCTGTCGGTGAGAGGCACACCGCTGGGTCGTCCCAGTGCGTTCCACAGCTTCTCAGCAAAAAATATGTCAACCGTGTGCCAGAAGGGCTCCTCGAGCGCCTCTTTCAACCGCCTGGCGCTTGGCTTGGGCTCAGGCGCAGCTCTTGCATAAACCTGTGTCAGCCCGATTTCACACAGCATGCAGCGCGCACCTGCATACAAGCTTCAGAGCAACTACATCCCACCCGTAGTGGTCGTTGTCCGTAGTAATATAAGCGGCGCACGCACGTAAGATCTGCAGAGGCTGAGCAGCGCCCGTCAGAGGTGCAAGCAACTCTGTGCAAGTACATGTTGCTGACCTGTCGAGGTATACACAGCGCAAGCTCTTTGACACGTGCCTCGGCAGGAAGTTCATCCAGCCGCACTGCAACTGGCGGTGATGACATGCTGATCTGACCCTGGCGCTTGCAACTAGTACACTTCAGTCTGGTGTTTAAATGTGTGGTCCTTTGCGTCTTCCAAACTCTTTGATTTAGAGACTCTGAGGACGCCTCAAGTGCAGACTTCCTACTGAGAACTGCATAGGGGTCTAATTAGGTGCGATGAACTTAAACGTCAGATCGACAGCCTGTCTGGTGCTGGCGCCAGCAGACAACCTGAGGGCGGTGCAGCCGCCCACCCCGCTCACCAGCGTGCAGCATGGAGCCGCCCAGCGTGCAAGCGCCCATGGCCTTTGAGAGCGGGATGGCCGGGCCCGTGGTCAGGGACTGGGACGGCGGCCGCTGCTCCCTGTACAAGTGCTGCGGGGACTGCGCCTGCGACTGCGAGCAGGGCTGGTGCGTGCGCGCGAGCGAGGAGCGCGTGCCTGAGTGGCAGGGTGCAGAGATTGCGTTCCGCGGTGCCTGACTAGGCAGCCTGCGCGGCCAGCTGATGCCTGAAGCGCTGCGTGCACAGGGGCCTCTGCTGCGCGACCTTCTGGTGCAGCTGCGTCACTTTCGTGCGCCCGGGTCTGCCTGTCCGCTGCACCAGCTGCGTGCCTTTCTGCCTTGACCTGGAACATGACCACCAGGCGCACCTGGCCACCGCAACACCGCCATCGCACGGCCCGCACGCGCATGCTGTTGGACACCTGCTCCACGTTTGGAGTGTGGCCGGCGTGCAGGGTCGCAACGCGCGCGACGCCTTTGGCATGTCAGCTGTCGTCCAGGCGGTCGTCTTCTTCGTCCTTCTCATCCTGCCTGGCCTCGTCTACGGCGGCGTCAACTGGCGCAGCACTTCCAGGCGCACGCACTGCGTGGTGCGCGCCCGCCTCCGCTGGCTCCACGTGCCGGCGCAGTCCCCTCCCCTGCAGCTCACTGCACTCACCCCAGGCCACACGCGCTCGGCGCGCTCCGCGGGAGTGCTCGCGGCACTGACGCGCTGACCCACGCCGCAGCTGGACGCCGTGCACACACTGCAAGCCGCTCGCGCGGCACACGGAGTCAACGACGCTGACAACCAGGCCTATGTGCATGAGATCGAGGGTGCGCTCCTTCTCGGTGGCGCGGTGCTGTGCGTCCTCGCATGACAATTGCGTGCGTCCGCGCGGCTGCCGCTGCAGCGCCGCCGAGCAGTGGTGCACCACGCGTGCAGCCTGCAAGCGGGTGCCCATCTACGACACGCTCGTCATCGTCTTCCTGTGCGTGCACTATGGCCTGATGGCGATCGGCCTGGCGGTCGCGGCGGCGCAACGCGTCGCCGTGCGCAAGAAGCTGCGCCTGAAGGGCTGCTGCGGCTGCATGCCGGGCAGCTTCTGCAGCTTCGCTGGCGACTGGTGCCTGCTCTTCTGGTGCCTCGGCTGCGCGCTGTGCCAGGTGCCCTCCAACCGCATCGCCTCCAACGCTCGGCCCAACGCTTGAAAGCGTGTTCACATGGCAGTCCTTCCCCTCTCACAGGCTCAGCTAGGGAGGCCACCTGCATGTTCTGACACGGCTGCAATCTCCCACCGCGCGCACACGCCGCGCCTGTCCAGCCTCCTGCTTGCGGCGGTGTGCTGCAGAGGCGGCCGCGCCCCCCACACCGTCCTCATGGTCCAGCACGCTTGACGCAGCTCGTGAGCACCGGCGCACGCAGGAGCGCCGCACGCTGCACAGGCTGCGCGTGAAGTACGGCGTGGTGGGCGCCGACCTGGCGCAGGGCGTGGACCTGGGCAAGGCGCCGCGCTGCGCCGGGCAGCACTCGGTCGTGGCCGCCAGCCACGCCTCGTGGGCGTACGAGCCCGAGATGAGCGGGCACATGAAGGCCGCTGGCCATGTGTAGCGGCTGCACGACTGGGGCACAACCAGGGGTTGACTTGTGAGGGCAGTTGTTTGCCCGGTCACTATCATGGCGCCATGCTGCCTGGCACTGCGCTGCGCCGCGGGCTGCGCAGACGCGTCCGCCGGTCCAACCCGTTGGGCGCAAGCCCGGCATGCGCGTAGCACGTTCAGGCTGACAGGCCGTGAAGGCAGCGGAATGACTGTGCTGTGGGTTCCAGGACAAGGGCGTTGTACTGATCCGAGCACCCTCGCGTGCTGATCAGTCTGTGCGCTTCCACTGCATGAGCTTGAGGCCCTGTTGAGCTTGGCGGCTGTGTCGGTTGCCTTCTGGCCGCCCCTGCTTGGTTGCGCCCTGGCCGAGTGGTGCGTCGCAGCAGCACTGCTCAGGTCGCGTCTGCTGAGGTGCGTGTGGGCTTCAGTCTGTGACTGTCGTCAAATCTGGGACCATGTCCGCCCCTGTCTGTCAGCAGCAATGCCATGGTGGCAGTTCAGGCATGCGATGCAGCAGAGAACGGGTGTTTCTGTGAGAGCAGCGATGATCGTACATGGGGGTGTCAGAGAATTTTGACACCAGTGAGCGATGCTAGCGGCCGGTTCAAGAGTGGTCCTCGCCTCAGGCACTGATGAGTGCATTGCACCCTGGCCAGGGCCTACCAATGAATGAGCAGGCAGTGCGTGCCGTTGTCGGGAGCTATGCGCTGTAAGCAGGGATACGCACGCATCGCGCATCACATACAGAGCCTGCTTATTAGTCCCTGCTATCAACAACTTTGCCTGCGTATCAGGCTGGTGGCCTGATTTGCCTGTCTCAAGCAGTCAACCCGTGCACACGTAGAGAGCGCCAGCGTGTAGTGCGTAATGCAGACTGCGTCACCCAAAGGGTCTGGCGCAAGTGATGGGGTGCACAAGGCCGCCTCTATGGGGGATGCCTGGATGACGAGGCAAGCTTTACAGCATTCCTCGTTCCATGTCATGTCTGTCAACAAGGCACCTGCGCGGATGAGTCACTTACCAGCTGGAGCAAGCCTTTCCTTACCAAAAACACCCTAGATAGAGCTCAGGTGCACCAGGATTCAGGACTCAGGATTGACCAGTTCCGAACATATTGTGACCCACACACACGTTGCGCACACTTGCCGCAGCTTCTGATCAGCCGACATACCATGAAGCCGCCTCCTGTGCACGACCCCATGCAGCAGAGCAAGGCCGGCGACCCCCTGATCGTCAGGGGGTGGGACGGCGAGCCTGAGACGGGATGTTGCTCCCTGCTCAAGTGCTGCGGCGACGGATCCTGCGACTGCAAGCAGGGTTGGTGCGGGCACAACTTCAAGCGCACAGGGCGCTCTGCAGTCATCGCTTGCCTTGTTGTCGATCCGGCACCCCTGGCGCGTGATCAAGAGCGCTGTGTGGTGTGGCAGGGGCGTGTGCTGCCTCGGGTACTGGTGCCCCTGCATCCTCTTTGTGCGCAAACCCCCTTGGCCTTGCACACCTCCGGGGTCTCCTCCTGGAAGGCGTCCACTGACCCGCACCACCGTGCGTTGCTCCAGGGGCTGAACATGCGCGACGGCCACCAGAGGTCCGTTGCCACTCAGGCAGCTGTGTTCTTCTTCCTGTTGATCTTCCCGGGCATTTTCTGGGAAGTGTGGTCACTTACCACTGTCAACCCGCAAGCTACCGCCCGCACCGACTGCTTGGTGCGCACTCCCACCAAACACCTGCGCAGCGCTGCTGGTTGCACATGAACGCCCTCTCACGGCAAACTCCTGCACGAACGACTGCTGGAAGCAAGCAGCCTGCTGGTGGACTCGCGCAGACACGCGCCCTTCAGACGCTCGCCGACGCCCGTCAGGCCCACGGGGAGACTGCCTCAGACGACAACACCTACCTGCAGAGCTTCCAGGGTGTGCCGACCTCCAGACGTGCTGCCCCTGCCGGCCTGGCGCATAGCACACTGCCTGACCGTCGCGTGCGCGGGGCGCAGCATGCCAGGCCATGCCTGTCTTCACCGTGGCGACCATAGTCATTCTCTGCGTCTACTACGCCGCCCTCATCGTGGGCCTCATCTATGTGGCTGCCTTCCGCGCGCGCCTACGCCGCAAGCTCGAGCTTGGGCCGTGCTGCTGCGAGTGCTGCCTGGTGTGCTGGTGCCTCAACTGCGCGCTGTGCCAGGTGAGCGCAGCCTCGCCCCCGGAGCATGCTCCTGGACGTGTGCGTTGCGCGTGCCTGCTGCAGCCTGAAGGAGCTTGTCAGGTTCCGTCCTTGAGCGCCTGCTGGCGGTGTGCTGTTTGTTCATCACCACGGCGCGGATGCACGGTGCACTTTTGCATGGCATCATGGTGCACAGCCCCTTGGCTGAGGACGTGTTTGCCGGCATGGCTTCCGGAGCCCCGCGGCCGCTCTCAGCTCTTTCCATGCAGCAGGGAATGCACCGGACGCACCAGCACAGCAGCGTGTCACGCAGATGCATGCATGAGCGCTGAGCGCGGCATCCTGACGCGGCGCTGAGCGCGCTGAGTGCGCGGCTGGCGCAGATCAAACGCCCCAGGGTCTGTGAGCCCAGGGGTTCCCCATGGCACAATGCCAGACAGCATGGTTTTTTTCCTTCCAGGCAACAGCACAGTGCACTTGCAAACCCGGGAAGCTGAGCCGCTTCTGCTATGCGTGCAGGAGCGCCGCACTCTGCACCGGCTGGGCATGTGCAAGGGCGCCGCGGGCGCCAACCAGGGCCCTGGCGCCATGCACATGGACATGGTCGGCATGGCGCCCAAGTGTGGCTCCTGCCACACCGTTCCTCCCACCCCGCAGCCCGCGATGGGCATGCCGGTCGGCAACGGCGGCAAGGGCAGCGACGCGTACGTGTGAGGCTGGCTCGCGACGAAAAGAGGAAGCTGTGAGTATGGTGACGTCTGTATGTGCTAGCACTTGCGTCTAGGTCCCATGGAAGCACCACAACCTGGAGGGCACCTGCCGGGCAAAGGGAGAGGGCAGGCAGGCAAGCTCGTCCAGCTTTCGCTCCCGCAGCCGCGGCGGGCGATCTGCTTGTGTGCAGCAGGGCGCGCTTTCCCGCACACCAAATCCCGACCCCAGCACTAGGCCTCAGCCCCGCGCAGGCATTTGTTGATTCGCTGAGCATTTGATGATTTGCTAAGTTTTGCATGAAGGCAGCAATTGACAGGGCAAGGGCATACCCGCACGGTGCGCGTGATGCGCTTCATCAGTAGAGCTTGCCACAGGGCTGACCCGGCTGTACAAAAGCACCCATGGGCACTGCGTTCTTCAAGTATTGCATTGCCATCTGCCCTGACTGAGCATCGCATGGAGAAGGGTAGGCAGTGCGGCGTGCGCAAGTGCTTGAGCACCGTGCTCAAGCACAACATTTTACATGCAGCCCAGCGAACCTGCGGACATTATTAATAGCGTCGTTGTTCCTGTTTTGAGAGCGTGCTGTACCCCTGCCATGCACGTCTGCCCTCACACTTGAATCGGTACAGGCTAGAAGCGGTGCTCCTGTTCGCACAAAAGAGGGAGCTTGGCTCGTCCCTTTAGTCTGGAGGGCTTGTGCCCTAGTAATTGCCTCAAGTGCAGTGTTAGCGGAACTCAAGGCGCAAGGTTACACCACCTGCAGGCAATGCAACGCACAGGCAACCCTTGTGCAAACCTTTCCATTGGAGTAAGAACTGCTCAAGCATGCCTGCGAGCATGCCTAAGCATGCCTAAGAACTGCTCAAACATGCGTGCGCGAGCCAACCAGCCAAGACAGGCAGCAGGACGGGACGGACAGCCTTGTCTGGACCCAGTGCAGAGCCTGGTCTCCACGAGCCTGTCCCTGCCAAGCATCGGACTGCAAGCGAGCTGCTAGGCCGCGGCGCTCGCCACGCCGGCCGCACGCCACACGCAAAGCGCCATCATGCAGCCCCCCTGAGGAGCTGGCAGGGCGGGCAGGGCCGCCGGCTGACGGCAGCCAGCCGCAGCCTCCCGCCGCTCGACAGGCATGCAACAGCCCGGGCAGTGCGCATCAGGCTGCACGCCCGCATGCACGCACACGGCCCCCGGCACTCTGCAGCTCACTGACCGAGCGCCCTGCCTGCCGCGAGCGGGCCATGCGGAGACGCAGGCACTGCCCGGCGGGCACGCGCCCTCCACAAGCCGAACACCCCGGCGCATGCAACTTGGCCTCAACCCGCGGGCGGAGGGTGCTGGCGTGTTCCCCGCCGCGCTCGAGTCGAGCGCGGCGGCTACCTGCGCCTGGCCATGTACCTGCGCCTGGCCATGCGCACAGGGGCCATGGCGCTCCCAGGCACACCAGGCACATATGTGCGCCCTGCGCCGTGTATGCCTAGCGAGCAGGCTGCGACAGGGGCTTCCCGGCCCTGGACGAGGGCAGCGCACACGGCCGCGTGCTTGGTCACGCCTCGGCCCCAGCGCTACCCAAACCGCGCCGCATGCCGCCGCACACGGCAACCGCGGCGCTCACAAAGCTTGCACAGCCGCGCGACCCGCGCGCGATGTGAGTGTGCCGCCCATGAGGCTGGCTGAGGCCATCGGCGCTGCAGGGCCTCGCGTGCCGTCACGCACGCCGTCCACACATAGAGCAAAGGCGGCGCAAGGGCCCCAGGCCAGGCATGCCGCGCGGGCTGGCTCCGGCGCGCCGGCCGCGCAGGGCCTCACATGCCGCCGCCAAACATGCCGCCCATGAAGCTCGCGTACGCCATTGGCCGCACGTTGGGGTGCGGCGAGGCGGGGTACGTGGTGAACGCGGGCGCCATGTCGCCGCCGCTGAACCGGATGAAGGCGCCCTTGTTGCCCCTGCGCGCCCGCCGGCCCTCAGGGTCCCGGGCCGGCTCCACATGGGATGTCAAAGCCTCCGGATGGGGGCGCCTGGTGTTGACAGTAACAGTTTGTGTCCTCCCACGTAGCAGGCACGGACGGGAAAGGAGGCAGCTGGAGCTGATAAGCGCCGAGGCGGCAGCGCATGCCCGGATGCGCGCCGCATGCGCCAGGGCGCGGGCGCGCATGCGCCAGGGCGTGGGCGCGCACATCTGGTCGCAGTAGTTGGGCGCGGAGAAGACGGTGATGCAGTAGCCGTCGTGCTCCACCTGATACCCCTCCTCCTTCACCTGCAGCCCCCGACCCCGCTCAGCACCCAGACACCCGCGAGGAGCTTGCAAGCGGGGATGCACTCATGCCCTTTGCGCTGGACTGCTTGCACCACAATCGCACAGAAAAGATCAGAGTGATCAGAGAATTCTGCTCGCTTGATTGGCGCAGGAGGAGGCCTGGGTCGGAGCGCGCAGACCCTGGCTAGGGTTTCGAGCGGCAGCGCAGGACGCGCCTCGTGGCTGCGCACGAGCAGCTGCAGGCCGTTGGCGTCCAGGAAGCGCTTGGTCACGTCTGGGCCGAACGCGACGCCCACGCCGCGCTTGCTGGGGCTGCGCCCCGGCAGCGCCTGCGGGTCGCTCCACAGCAGCTCGCACATCAGGCCCTCCTCCGGCGGCTCCCTGCCACGCGCACCGGCAGGCTCTTTATGCTATATAAACATGTGTAAATTAATGCTACTGCCGCCTGGACAGCCTCACATGCAAGCCTGGCTCAGCCCCGGCTGCCAGCACCCCAGCAGGCACACGTCGGCCCGCCCGCCGCGCCGTGCCGGGCCTGGCAGGGTCTGGCAGGGTCTGGCAGGCGCGCGCGCGCGCCGGAAGCGGTCGATGGCGCGCAGCTCGTCCAGCGTGACACCGTCGCGCGAGAACAGGCCGCCGTGCACGACGAGCACCTTGCCGTTCAGGCAGTGCGCGAGCGGCAGCCAGCAGAAGGCCTCCCTGAACAGGTCCATGAGCGTCGCATTGTACTTGGCCTTCACCTGCGGCACAGCGACGGGCGCGTCAGCGGCTGGCGACAACGAGCGGCCGCTGCTGCTGCACTTTGACTGAGGCAGCGTTCTCAGAGGAGGAGCACTCAGAGCAAGCGTTCTGGCACGCCCTCAAGGCCGCAGATCATGTTCATGCCCTTAGGGTAGGGTGAGGGACGGAGGCCGCAGGATGCGCATCGCCCTCGAAGCCATACATCATGTCCAAGCCAACAGGGTAGGGTTGGGGAAAGATTCAGCGGGGCGCGCCTCGCCCTCAAAGCCGTAGATCATGTTCATGCCCTTGGACTCGTGGTTGCCGCGCGCCAGGTGCAGGTGCCCCGGCAGCAGCACGCGCCAGGCCAGCAGCGTCAGGATGACCTCCATCGAGAACGACCCCCGGTCCACAAAGTCGCCTGCGCGCGGGCCGCCCGCGCTGCAGTGCTGCAGCCTGGCATGTCACACATCGCGCTCGCGTCTAGAATGTGAGAGGGGCCTGGAACCACGTGAAGACGTGGGTGGTACCGCGCTAGCAGGCACCTCGCAGGAGAAGCCTGCAAGGGCCGCTGGCTTGGGGCGCCTGCACAGGGCGGCGGAGCCGGCGCGGCGCACGCACCGTTGAACAGGTACGGGTTGTCCTCGGCGGGCAGGCCGTTGAGCTCGAATATGTGGAGCAGGTCGTAGAATTGGCCGTGCACGTCGCCGCAGACGGTGAAGCCGGCCCCGTCGCCGATCGCCACGTCCACCAGCGAGGGCGCCGCGCGCAGCAGCTCCGTCGCCTGCGCGCGCGCCAGCGGGTATAGGGTTAGGTTCAGGTATAGCAGTCCCTATGGCATTGTCACGCTCGCAGGATACCCCGTGGCGCACCCCGTACCAGAGCATCTCCTCCTGCGCAGCGTGCACGGCCACGGGCCTCGACCTGTCCCAGCAAGCGGCAGGAGCCGGCATGCCAGTGCCTCCCAGCCCTCGCGCTCAGACCGGTGCCGAGCCCGGCGGCGACACGAGCAGGGGGCGGCAGGCATGCCGCGCGGCGGCGCGCGCGCGCACCTCCAGCACGATCTGGAACGCGAATCGCCTGTGGATGGTCTTCTGCCGCCGGAAGTGCTCCATCATTGCGATCACAAAGTCGCGCGTCAACCGGTAGCCGTCCTCCTCGCTGCCTGCGCGGCCAGGCGATGCTGGGATGCGTGCAATATTCTCGACTCCCGGGGCTCCAGACAAACACATCGCTCCATGTCTGTGCAAAGGCAGATTGCGCACGCGCGCCCGCTCCAGACTCTCTCTGGCTGCACTGGTGCAGCGCACCTACAGCGTTGGCTCCCTGGGCGCGGCAGGCTCGGCAGCTGCTCTCAAGTGATCTGCAGGACCCCTTTGAAAGGCACACAGGCACGCGTTCGGGCCCCGGCACGGCAGGCAGCCGGCGCGCCGCGCACCCTCCATGCGCGGGCCGTCGTAGCTGTCGTCCAGCGGCATGGACGCCAGCTCGATCTGCTGCGTCACGGGCACCTCGTTCTGCGCCGCGCGCGCCTGCCTGAGGCTGCAGCGCCGGCAGCGGCACGGAGCCTGCCACAGGCGCACCCAGGTACATGCGCAGCACACCAAGCAGCACCATGCGCTACGCATGCCACTGCAGCAGAGGGCGCCGCATTGCCTGCCCAGCGCCGCCTCGCGCCCGCTGGCCAGGCCCGAGCTCTGCTGCAAGAATCAAGGTCCTATTTAGGCGCGCGCCGGCGTGGCCAGCGCCTCCTCGAACCGCAGCCGCTGGACCCCGCGCTCGCACGCTCCAGCAGGCAAGAGCCCTGCTGCAGGCGCAAGGTCCTATTCAGGCATGCACCGGCGTGGCCAGCGCCTCCTCGAAGCGCAGCCGCTTGACCTCGCGCTCGCACTGCTCCAGCTTCTTGCGCAGGTCGGGGTCCCGCGCATTGACCTTGGCCGCGCGCCGGAAGTCGTTGAGCGCGTTGCGCACCTTGCCCAGGCCCAGGTTGGCGTCCGCGCGCCGGTAGTACCCCTGGCGCGCGCGGGCGCCCTCAATCAGGGCTTGACGCGGGGCAGAGCTGTACGGCAGACGGTATTGGAGTCTGTGCGCCGGCAATACCCCTGGCGCGCGGCACGAGTCAGGGGCCAGCGCGGAGCCGAGCTGCACGGCAGACGGACGGCACTTCCGTCCGCCCGCGCAGACGTATGCTCTCCTGAGCCTGGACGCTGCAGTGGCGCTCGTCTGGTCCTTTGCAGCTTCCTTTGCCGTTCCAGGGGAGGGTGCAGCGCAGGTCCGTGCCTTTATGTACTTGGGGTCCTTCTCGATGGCGAGCGTCGCGTCGCCCAGCGCGGAGCCGTAGTTCTCGAGCCGCATGTGCGCGGCGGCTCGGTTGGAGTACAGGATGGCGTTGTCCGGCGTGAGCGCGATGGCTTGCGAGTACAGGTCCACCGCCCGCGTGAAGTGCTTCTCTGCGGAGGGAGCGCACACAGCGGCGCTTCAGGCGGGCACTCGTTGTTCTAGCGCGCTGCGCTGCCGCTGGCACCGCATACGTGCTAATACTCGCAGAACGGCGACACAGTGCCTGTGCACACGCTGTCTGTGCCACTCGATGCGGCCGCGCGGCTGGCTGCGCTCCGACAGCCGCCTGAGCTTGCACACTGCAACGGCATAGAGCAAGGGCATGCTCAGTAAGGCGCCTGGGCAAATACGCTTGACATAATACGTCTGCCCTTGCTGCCGTGCGCTGCACCAAGCGCGCTTGGTGATCTCCTGTAACCGCGGCCAGATGCGCGTGAACGCAAGCAAACGCAGCGCGCCTTTGAAAGTCTGGTTGGCTTCATTTTTCAGCTCCTCTGCCTCTGCCGTCGCCGCATCAGCAGTGCTGCTTGAAGCCATACTGCCGTTGGCCTCCGCCATGGCAGCCGACTGGCGCGCCGCACCACGCAACGAAGACCAAGCAACCAGTGCCTATGCTACGATCTTATTGACCGTGTCCGCTTCAACTACGTCGTGTTGATGCACATGCCAAGCAGCACTCCCCTGCAAAAAACCAAGATGCGCTTCAGGTAACGGCTGTCTCCACTGGACCACTATGCTCAGGTGTCACTGCTCGATCGACGCCGCTGCTTAGGAGAGGTGATAAATACAATACAGGCATAGCCATGCAGAAGGTTATACGTCGAAAAGCATTAGCAGGTTACCCCATGTCCCACCCAAGGCCTTCTACAAAGCCTTCAACCAGAGTAACTCGCGAGGCCAGAGCCCTTCCTGTGAGGTTTGCTCGAGCACCACTACAAGCCAGCCCTTGTGGCAGGGCACCGCAAGCGCAGCAGCAGCCTGGGCGCACGCGCATCCCGTCCGACACCACAATGACGCGCGGCAACCAGCGCGACAGGGATCGTGAGCGTGCAGCAAAGCGCAAGGGAGATGCACCTGCAAAGGACAAGGACGGGCTGACAGCGCTTCAGCGCAAGGAGCGGTGCGGCAGCCTCACCGTGTCGGCAGGCTGCTGTGTGCACCAGCAGCAATACAGAGACCCTGCTTTAGGGGTAGGCAGGATACAGTGCAAGTGTAGCAGGTGTGCCTCCGGAGGGGTGATTAACGGCAGTAACTGTCGCACTAATCAGTGGTGCGGCGCGCCAAACGTCCGCGGCACAGTCTTGCGCACTGTGTCTGGCATAACCTGTGTTGTAGCACAACGTATGTGCACTTTGCGTTGGATATCAAGGAAGAAGCGGCGTGTCAGGTAATTGAGCTTTGGCGTTGGCGTCAAGCCCCTGGTCCCTCAGTGCTGCCTGCGCACTTGCCCAGCGGTAGTTGCTTCATTGTGCACACTGGCTTGCGTGGAGGTGGTACTGTCCTTTTGCGCGTGCCGCTGGCAGTGTGTCTCGAGCGGGAACCGTGTTACTTCCTCGCTTCAGCCTATTGTTGTACAGGGACTACTCAGGCTCTGACGCGAGCACCTCACTGGCTGCTGCGTGCAGGGACGCTCAAGCGCTGCAAGAGAAGCTGGCAAAGAAAGCGGAGCAGGCTGCTAAGGCGGCGGCTGGAGGAGGCAAATGAAGCTCAGTGGAGCTCCTACTTGCGCAGGGCGCGCCTGCAGCGCGTCCTGTAGATGTGACTGCTTTGTGGGTTGCTAGGCACTGCACTAAGTGTAGGTAAGACAGCTTGCAAATGCATGAGGCCATTGTCGAACACTTGTTCATGGTAGCCGCGCGCAGAAGCATGCAGACTCCCTACAGTCTATCCAGCATAAGGGGCAACTAGCTATGCTACATACAGTGTACACGCGACAGCATGCAACCAATACATACATTAGGCGCTCACGCAAGGTGGGTGAGGGTCAGGAGATGTATGCACGCCGAAGGTCCTTCACCTCACAGCGTACACCTGCTCGGTGCCCGCACACTGGTATTGCTATGCCGCACATTACTTGCACACGACGCCTGCACAGACGACGCAGGAGCAGCCATAGGAACCTGCCTGTGCCCTGCACCCTGCGCGAAAATGGTGTGCTTCTTCCCACCCACACAGGACACCTGTGCTCATGCGCCATCACAAGCAAGCCTTGGTCCTACTGATGCTGGCAACGCATCATCAGTCATTCCAGCACACTCATCAGCTTCAACATGACTCGTGGCCAGATGCACACCGGTGTTTGGACACATGAAGACGCCCTTTGCGGACGCCAGCTGCTGGATGGCCTTCTGGCTGTAGACCGCGCCGTTGGGCAGGACCATGGGCGGGTTGTGCTCGTTCATGATCTCGCGCGTGAGCGCGCACACCAGCTTACTGTGCACGTGCTTGGACCATGGCAGACCCTGCGCCAGGTCCTGGAACGCCTGCGCGCCAGCAAAAACAAAGATTAGGTGCACGTCCGCCACCGCTGCGTCCCGCAGAAATATGGGCACGGTCCACACTGGCCTCGCCTGGAGCCTGCAGACAGTGGCGCACAGGCACCTGGCAAACACGAGCGGCCGAGGCGCGTGCGCCAAGGCACAAGCACCTCCAGACAGGCATGCGGTCTTGAACAGCCTGCACCCAAGGCCCCCATGCACTTGATGGACACAGGCGCGGGTGCATGCACCACATGCGCGGCCTCCCCAGCCGCAGCGCCCGGCGCGCACCTTCAGGTGCAGCGGGTCCTCCCGGTTGCAGCCGCCCTGGTAGCTCTGCGGAGTCTTCAGCGCCGACAGGCCTGCCTGCAAGCCCCACCCGCGACGTAACCCACACATGACCACATGCGAATGCTACCAGCGGGCGCCTCATCCACCCACGTTTGCAGAGCGCGCTGGTATGCTGCTGACGTGGTGGTCGGCAGCTGCCCTGCAAGCTAACGCTGCCCATGCCTGCGACAAGCGCGACGCCAGTGGCAGCTCGCCGCCTGGTGCAGGACGGACGCGCAGGATAAAGAACCTGCAGCGACCACGCACCTGGCTGCATGACGCTGGGCTCAAAAACATGTGCGCGGCTCTGCGCCAGCCGGCGCGCGGCCAACCGGGCAGCGCGCGGCGGGCTGTGCAGACCTTGGGGTTCCCAGCACACCTGACCCGCCGGGCGGCCCCGGCCGGCCGCCTGTCCCGAGGCACGCAGCGGCACACAGGCACGGGAGGCAAGGCTGCTCGCACCCAAACAAAAAAGAGAGGGTCGGCGGGCGCCGCCGGGCGCGCGCCTGCAGGTGCACGACCAGCTGCGACTCGGGCGGCAGGCTGTGCAGGCGGTAGACCTCGCAGCGGAACAGGTCCGCCAGGCGGCCCCACGCGCCCGGCGCGAACAGCGCCGCGTACGGCTCGCATGCGGTGCCGGCGCGGAAGGCGAGCGCGGCGAGCGCGCGCTGCAGCTCCGGCAGGTGCGCGCCGGCCCAGGGCGCCAGGCGGGCGCGCGCGTAGCGCAGCGCGTCCAGCAGCTGCTCCGCGCGCACCAGCTCCACAAACTCCTGCGCGGCGCCGGCCCCCTGCCTGTAAGGGGGCCAGCGACCAGGAGTCTCTTGCCTCCTCCTGTGCTCCACAACCTCCTGCGGGGCGCCGGCGCGCGGCCGCATTGCCATGGGTCGCGGCGCAGCTGCGCGACTGGCGCGCGCGCCCCGCGCGAGGCGCGGCGTGACCGGCAGCCGCTGGCCGCGCACCAGCTCCGCGAGCGCCTGGCCTGGGGGCGAGCATCTTGCCCCGCGACTGCTGAGCAAGTGCACTGACAGCCGGTCGGCCCGGACCCTGGGTGCCTTCTGATGTCGCGCGCCTATGAGGACATGCCAGGCACATGGCCGGCGCGGAGGCAGTCAAGCAAATGAAAATAAAAGAGATGCGGCGCCGAGGGGTTCAGGCGGGGGCGTGGAGGCCGCTGCCGGGCGGCGGGCAGCGCGCGCGCCTGCACCCGCAGCTTGAACTCCAGCTTGCTCTTGTGCTTGCGCAGCCGCGCGCGGTTGGCCTCGCACCAGGCGAGCGCGGGGCCGCAGTCGTGCCGGCCCAGCGCCTCCAGCACGCCGCGCGCGCCCGCGTAGATGTGCGTGTCCACCAGCTCCTGCGGCCCCCGCCCTCCCAGGCGTCAGGGCCTTCAAGACAGCCCCCCACAGCGCCGTCCACCGCTGCCGGTCAGACGTCTTGCCTCAATCTGTGTGCGCGCTTGCCGAGGTTCCAGTTCATGGCATTGTCAATTCTGCACAAATGCAACATATGTAGCGTGCGCAACGCAAGAGCGGCGTTCTCCAGGCAACAGCACGCCTCTGTGCAGAGCGCACAAGGCGGCAGGGCAGCGGGGCGGTATGCCACGCGCTGGGTGGCACCAACAGCAGCTCTGGGCACCCCGTGCGGCAGTGTGAACCCATGCGACGCAGCACTGCAGCCCCGCTTCACGCGGAGGCGGGGCGCGCCTCGATGCCCGCCTCGCGCGCGAGCTCCAGGGCGGTCGCCATGTGGCCGCAGCGCAGCAGGTGCTCCACCAGGAGGCGGTCCATGCGGCGGCGGTTCCAGTCGATGGCGTGGTCCTTGAGCGGCGTGCCGAGCGCTGCCAGGTGCTCCAGCCGCGCGCGGCAGCGCTGCGCGTCCGCCTCCTCTGCCGCCGACAGCTCGTCCAGCTGCGCCGCGCGCACAGGAGCTTGATCAAAGCGGCTCTGGTTGCGCGCAGCGGACCCGCCCGTCGGCCCCCTCGCCGCGCACAGCTCGCCAGCTGCATCGCATGCTCAGGGACCCTCCGGGATGTCTCCCTCACTAGCGCCGCGCAGTAGTGCTGATGCGAGCCTCCCCCGCTGCCGACAGCTCGGACAGCGGCAAACGCAAGCGCTATAAGCTGCAGCGCCGCAGGTGCAACGTGAGGCCAAGCCGAGCACAAAATATTAACCCGCCGTGCTGCACTCTGCACAAGTGTCATACAGGCGCTCAAGCTCCTGACAAACAAGTGACCAGTGCTGGCCGGCAGAAGGTTTGTACTGTAGCTGGTTCTCAAAAAGGCCAGTGCAGCAGAGAATTGCGTCGGTGCGGGAGGTCCGTGCCTTGCGCTTTAGGCCCTGCAGGCGCTCAGCCAGCTGGCCGAGCACGACTGCGCGCTCCTCGTGCGAGCAGCTCGCGCTCGCGCCGTCCTTCAGCGCACCCATGACCTCCTGCATCTCATCGACGACATATTTGCGGTCGCGCGTCGTCCGCCGCAGCGCCTCGAACGGCACCTGATACGCCGGGTGCAGCAGAGAGGTGACGTGCGTGCCACGCGCAGCACACTGCAGGACAGCGCCATGCGCTGCTGCCTCGCACCTTTATCAACGGCGCCTCTATGGAAGCGCCAGCTGTGTTGGCCATATTCACATCGGCTGCAACGTGTCCGCCGCGTCCGCAGCGCCTGCGCTGACTGCAAGCGCCAAGCGCCCCGCCGCACGTCTAGCCAGCAATATGCGCCGATTCAGGACACTGCGCAGCTGCTGAGGTGTCGCAGTCAGGCTGGGGCAACGTACTTCTTTTACATGTGCATAGCAAGCCAGGCCGGAGTGACTAGATTACCAATTTTGAGTCAATGCCAGGGCCACCCAAGGTTCCTGCCATAGGCATCTGCAGCTCGCTCTGTGCACTGCTTGCTTCCCATTGCCCCTGGTGGAAGCAGGACAGAGCAGCAGACACATAAGCCGCTGCGGCTCTACCGAGTCATCCATACTAGCCTGGCTGCGGCGAGGTCACCTGCTCTGCTTTGCGGCTGCTGGCTCTCATGGTCAGCGTGTCACAGGTGCTCCAGATTGTCAGGAAGACCACCGGCGGCCGCGCGTGGATAAAGAAGTGGGGCCTGCCAGCGCCCACCGCGTGCCAGAAGCGCAACCGCCGCGAGCAGCGCCGCGGCGAGCAGGCCATCGCGGCGTTGCTCAAGGAGGCCGCCGCACGCGAGCCTCCGCAGCAAGCTGCCGCACCTGCACCTCAGCAGTAGCCCGGCGCACAAGCAGCTCCGGCGCTCGTGCAGCTGGTACAGCAGACAGGCTGTGCTACTGCGGCAGCGGCAGTGCAGTAGCCAATAACAGCACTGCGGATACACTGGTGCAGCCGCAATGGCGACTCAGCGTTTGTTCCATGCTGCAGTGCTTGTGCAGTGGCAGTAGTAGGAGGCCGCCTAGCGCGAGCCCCCCAGCAGCCTGCTGCAGCGGCGAGTCATCACCAACAAGGCCGCGTCTGCTCGCTGTGCTTGCAGCGGCTCACAGGCTGCCGCACACGAGCTCACCTGGCGGGCTACTGGCGCGTGGGCTCCCGTCTCATGCCGCGCGCGTGCGCGCGCTCGCACCGCTGCCTTCGGCCTGCAGCGCGCACCGCTTGCCCAGCCTCGCCGCGATGGGGCCAGGCGCACGGCCCTGGGCTCTGTGCGTGCCCTGCAGCTCTATTAAGAGCTGCAGGGCACGCTGGCGGGTGTCTCTAGCTGCACCGTCTGCGCGAGCATACGCAGCCGCGGGGGGCGGCCTGCGGGGCGCCGTCGTGCGCCGTGGGCGCGGCAGACGCCGCGCACGGCCAGCGGCACAGCCTAGCGCAGCTGCAGAGACGGTTGCGAGCGCGTGGGCGGGTTGGCGGAGTGCTGAAAAAGGTCGTGTCACCGTCGCGAGGGAGCCCGAGGCGGAGGCAGGCGGGGGCGATGGTGGCAGCGGGCGAGCCTGGGTTCCGCCGCCGCCCGCCGGCGATGATGACGACTATGAGCAGGAGGGCGACAGCTTTCCTGCGGGCTGGAGCCCCTGGCGGCGGTGCGACTGCTGGTTGCATCAGTGACGCCGAGGGTGCACCGCATATGGTGGCGTGCATGTAAGTATGCAAGGCGTTGGGTTGAGATGTCCTGGTCCAACGTGTTCCTGATGACAGCTGTGTTGGCTGTTGTGGACACTCTTGCAGAGAGGTCGATTTGTGTTACTCGTGCTGGTTGCTGCTGCACGCGTGTTGTTTGCGCGTGGCTGACAGCCTGGCTCGAGGCAGGCAAGCTGATCCATGCTAGGGCCGCTACTTCTGTGCGCACACTGGGCAGCCACTGTTGTAGCACTTTCCAGACCGCAGCCCTGGAGACACACTCAGCGCGCTCGCACGCCGCAGGGCCTGGGCAGGGCTGAGCGCGCGGGCGGCTGCCGACCGCGCGTTCGCCTTCCGGATGCGCGCCGAGTGCGCCCTGGATGCCGCGCTCGCTGCCGCCGCGCTGCTCTGCGCCCTGGGTCAGGGCAGGCCCTGGGGCTGCCGCAGCGCCATCCTCCAGGTGTGCCTGGCAGTGGCGTGTCTGGAGAACATCGTGCTTACGCTCTGCTATGGCTTGCGCCTCGGGCTGTCGTGCGATGCGCGTGAACTTGCGCTGCTACTGCGGGACGCACATTGCGCCCGGTGCTGATACTGCATGTTTGCCAAGGGGCGTGCTGTACTGACCTGATTCAAAGCGGGGAGTGTAAGCAGTGGCGGATGTGCAGGGCTGTCTGCAGGTAGCTGTGGATTGCGGCCTGGTCGTGCTGCTGCCGCCCATGCGCACAGCAGCGGGTGTGGGGCACGTGTCAAGAGCTGCCGTGTTGTACCGAAGGGCGCAATGGTGCGCCATGATGATGTGGCTGACTTGTGGCGGATGCATGCTGACGCAGAATACCAGGCTGCTTGGCCAAAAACAGTGGTTGTCATGTGAGCATTCCAGTCCGCGGCAAAGCCATGGCTAGTGAACATGCAAGCAGTTTCGGCAGCCAACTACGCAAGCACCATGGCACAGGGCTGCTGCAGCCTTCTCTCGGAGACAAGCGTGACATCTCTTCTGGCATTGCAGTGCATGTCCTCACCGCTGGGTGTCTGGCTTGCAGGGCACCTTTGCTGCAACTTGTGAGACGGGCTGGCCAGTGCGGCTGCGTGGGATATGCGATCGGCTTCCTAGGGTGCTGTGCGCGACGTCTGGGTTGCTTCGTGGATGCAAGCGACAAGCACACACAAGCAGATGTCTACCTGGTATTGCAACAGGCACGCCGTACAATGCCGCCTGCCAAACAGTAAACGACTCGCAGTGCGATGTCTGTCTTTCTCATGTTGTACGTGTCGTGAGCCTCACATGTAAGCATCAGACGATCGCCACTGAGTGTGCATGTTCTTCCTGCATGTCTTGTTCAGACCTGAACAGATCTCAGCATGTAGAACCTGGCATGCTGCTGCGCGGCAGGCCGCGAAAAGGGGCTTGGTGTGGTCAATCTGGGGCGCGGGCGGGGAGCTGCGATACAGCGTCCTGCTGGCCGCCGAGGAGGCGCTGTTCTACAGGTGCTGACCTGAGGCGCAAGGCAATGTAATGTATGTGCACGTGTGCCCTGGTGGGGGCGTGAGAGATTGCTGCCGGATTCGTTCCGGTCGTGCGTGGAAGCAGACATTTTGGCACTCTGCGCTCTGCGTTGCATGTATTGCATGGGGTCCAGCTCTACCAAGCTCATGCTTATTATGCATTAACGTAACCGGCCCGCATGACTGTTGGTGTAAAATAGCTGACCTCAGTATGCAAGAATGGTTTTCATGCCGTGCAGGCACCCTGGGCGTGCTGGCAAGCTTGCGGCGCTTGCCCTTCGCTTAGGCAACAAGGCGCTGGGGGCGGCGCTGTGTGATTGGGCAGGTTGCGCAGCTGACCGCCTGAAGCGCGTGTCTGCCGTGTGCACAGCTGACTGCAGCAAGGACTGAACAGGCTGGCAGTTTGCAGCTGGCTCGCACAGCTCCACTGATTGCACTGACTGCACAAGGCTGCAAGAGTGGCTGGCGCGTACCAGCGGGCGTGTGGTGTGCATGCGCTCACCGGGACTGGAGGGGCGTGTAAGAGAGGCTGATATGTGTGGTTGCATTTCAGAGATGCAAGTGTAAACTTGACAAGTTGCTCCAAAGTTTCCTTGTCTACAAACACATGTGGCACTTTACAGGGAACCTGCCGGGGTTCACGCCATCGTGAGCACTGCCTGCGCCCTTGCTGTTGGTGAAACAGCAAGCAGCCATCTCCCAGTCCCGACAGCTTTAGTCATAGCAGAAAGCGCTTGAATAAGGACAAGGCCAAGCAACGTTGTGACACCCTTGTCACTGGAGGCGAGCGGGGGAGGTCGCCTTGTGCTGCCTTGTCTTCCTAGGACCCGGGATGGCCGCCGAGCAGATGGCCGCCGAGCAGCTGATCAGTCTGGAGGAGATTAAGAAGCACACAAAGGAAGAGGACTGTTGGCTGGCCATGTACGGTGCGCGGCAGCACCTGGGACGCTGTCTTGCCTGTTGCACAGGGCGTGAGCACTTGTGCAGCAAGTGGTTCCATGTGTACTGAGGAGGTCCGGAGGGCTGATGGACTCTTGGACGCGCTCTTTGCACCCTCGTATGATCTGCCTGGGTTGCATCAAGGCCGCTCAAGTGGATACCTGCTGAACAGAACTAGAGTATGCACTGCAGAAGCTGAGGAGCGCGGTGCTCGGTTGGTTACGCAGTGCTGGAGGTCTGGGGAGTGGGTCTTGTGCTGGTGTGGTTGTTCTTGGCCTGTCCACGGCCAGTCAGCATAGGTGTCTGGCGTCCCCGCATAGCAGCTGCTGGCGCCCCTGCGTTCTCAAGTACTTGCAGCCAGGCATATGCGCAGCGCTGGGTGCCAAACGCGTTGCGTGGTCCCCTGACGTCTGCTTCTGTTGGCAGGGCGCGTACACGACGTGACAAAGTTTCTGGACGAGCACCCGTGAGCACGACGCCCACCTGCGCCTTGACGGGCTTGCACCCGGTGTTCCCGGTGCTAAGCCATGCTGTGCTTTGACCTGTTACTAATGGGTGCTCTGCATCGCAGCGGCGGCTTCGATATCATCCTCTCGAGCACAGGTAGCCCTCCTTTACTCTTTCTGTTGCCTCTCGAGTGTGATTACGCTTTAACGGCTGCCCCAGCGCTATGACAGGTAAAGACGCCACAGAAGACTTTGAAGAGATCGGGCACAGCAACTCTGCCAAGGAGTTGCTGGAAAAGTACGTAATCGGAAAGTATGAGGTGCGCGGCTGCACCCGGGACCTTTTCGCTGTGTAACGCAGCGCACTGGGCCTTGCAGCGGCTTTTGTTGTTTCACAGGCTGATGGGTCGGCTCTTGAGTGCTACTTGGCGTCCTTGTTGCTGAATACACACCGTATGTCCACACTGATTTTGCACTATTTGTGCGTGCTGGCTATGCTGGGAGTCACGTTCACAGTGTGCACATGCTTGTGCAAGGCGCAGGCTCAGTAATGCTTTCCAAGGTTTTCTTGCGGCACATGGCACAAGTTACGGCACACGGCATAATCCCTTTACATAGTGCTGTGCACGCTGCTCTCCTCATGCGCCTTACGGATTCAGAGAGCTTTCGCCTCCGCAGGGTGGAGACAAGGTTGTAACCAGGGCGCCGACCAGCGCCGTGCGGGCGCAGCCGGCTGCGTCAAGCAGCGCAAGCGGCATCTTGCTGAAGATCCTGCAGGTGCTGGGCGAGGACTTCTCCTCCTGCTCTGGACAGCCTAGGTTGCCTGCTTACTCTTGCAGGCCCGGGAGCTGGCTGTGTGTGTGTGCTTGGTGCATGCTGGCATATCGAGCTCTTGCGCACTGCTGTCGCTGTTAAGGCTTGACTATGTGGGGCTCAAGGTGTTATTCCTGAGTATCCCTCCCTGGTTTTGCCAGGTATGAGTGTGTGGAGGGCATGACTGCCCTTTTTGCCCTTGTGCGCCGTCCGATGGCTGTGTGATATGTGCATGAAGCTCGCTGACTTGTCGAGCGCTCTGTGCAGGTGTTGCTGCCAATCCTGGTCATTGCGGCGGCTGTCCTCCTGCCTAAGTATCTGAAAGCATGAGCTCGCCTTGCTAGTGTGCGAGCGCTGCTAAACAATGTGACCGGCATCCTTCTGGCGTTCTGTTGAGATAGGTCAACACTACAGCATAATGCTGCTTTGCTTCCTGGGTCATTCTTGCCTGGCGTAGTGTCATCGTGGCGCTTGATGATTGTTCATGCGCGTCACCAACATGCTGTGCATGTTGCTTAGCAGGATCAATCAAGCAAGAGGTGCATCGCCTTGATCTGCAGCAGCATGCTGGGCAAGCAGCTTGGCACCGCATGTACACCTATATGCAAGGCTTGTGCATTGCAAGCGCTTCTTCACGGACAACACCAAAGTGTATTATCTCAGCCCTGCTGCTGTGCGTGGTGCTCAGCATTACAGCAGGAGAGATGTTGCACTCTGCACTAACACGCTGATGGTTTGCCAATGTCACTTCGATGCATTACTTTTCAGTGTGCGGGCAAACTTTGCAATCACCATCCTCCTCGTCATTACAGCACTCCTCCAGCAGCACCTCCCTCAGCATGCTTTCTGGTGACACTGTGGAAACAGTAAAACATGTTCAGTTCTGACACACCCTGAAGCATGCCAGGTGCAGCAATGCCAGTAAAAACATATCCTGGACCCACGCACATACTTGAGAGAAATACCGCTGCAGCATAGCCTTCAGCTCTGTTCCTCAATTTGCACGTTTGCACACGACATATGGACTCATCTACGCTTGAGGTGATGCTGTGCCGCCAAGCACTCACTTTGCAAGTCAGGCACGGCTGATCAACTTCAACCCCAATAGGAAAGCCACTGCGCTGCGACTACTGCTGCGTGAGCACGCCCTTGGATGACGCAATGGTCCCGCGGCGCCGCTCATCCACCTCACAGGCGACGCGCAGCGCGCGCGCGAACGCCTTGAACGTGGCCTCCACGATGTGGTGCGAGTTGGCGCCGGCCAGCTGGCGGATGTGCAGCGTCATGCCCGCCGTGTTGGCCAGGGACTGGAAGAAGTGTTCCACCAGCTGCGTCTCGTAGCGGCCGATGCGCTCCGTCGGGAGCTTCAGGTTGCAGCTCAGGTGCGGACGACCGGAGAGGTCCTGTGCAGTGGGCGGCGAACGTTACCCACAGGTGGCACTGTGCTAGAAGCTCATGCGAGCGTCCATCAGACCAGACCGTGTCCGACCCTACCGACAGCAGGGCTAGCCGCGTTGCAGCAGCACTTACACCTCGTCTCAGTTTCGGGCGACCCAACAGCGCACTGGTGATCAGAACGCAGCTTTAACGACACACATTCGCTCTTTTTTTTTTCAGTGCAGTGGCTCACTAGTACAAAGGTGCCTAAACATCCTTGAGGCTTGGCCGCACCAGAACCACATGCACGAGCGCCTCGTCCAGCGGTGCAGTGAAGTCGCCAAAGCGGCGGATGCCTTTGCGGTCGCCCAGTGCTTTGGACAGCGCCGAGCCAAGCGCAAGCGCTGCGTGCGCGCCAGCCAGCGCGCTGCTTAGCGCACTGGGTGCTGCCATCTGGTGCCCCAAGGTAACAGATAAATACGCACAGGTAACAATGCATGATAGAGTATAAGCTCAGAGTGCGGGCGCCTTCGGCGCGCCCAGGCATATCAAGTCAAGAGCCTGTTTTTTTTTTTTTTTTCTTTTCAAGGCAAGGAATGTATCGACCGACTCTGTATGCTGGTGAGGGTCACGCTGCCTCGCGTGCCGGTCATCAGAAATGATGTGGCTGATTGGCACATCCGAGTGTTTGCCAACAACGGGCAAGGTCAGCAGGATGCCAAGTGGCAGTCACACTCGATTACAACAAACGCTAACTTGCCAGAGCAGGTCGTACCTATGTCCTCGTTGGTGTGGTGGTCGTCAATCCACGTGTCACCCTCTGCCTCCACTATCACGTTGAACAGTCCGTGAGACGCCAGTTGCTGCGCGGTGCAGGGTGCGCTGCTGAGCTGCAGCGCAGTAAGCAACACATCCCCAACCAAGCAGCATCCAGAGCAAGGCACACGTGTGAAGGTGACGGGCACGTAGCAGCAAGGACAATTTGCTATGCAGCAGCCCCAGCACGTGCAAAGGAGGCAGTGGAGGACGGCGTCGGGGCGCACGTCCATCATGTGGTCCAAGAAAGGGATCTGCGAGTTGGACGTGCACACGCCCGTGCCGTCCAGGTTGACGCTGACCAGCACCCTGGTCTCCTTCGTCTGCCGCCTGACCTCCGCCACCCGCGCGGCCTCTGCGCCCGCCACGTACGTTAGACACAGAGCCGGCGTCCTCACGCACAGCCCCGCGTCCAGCCTGCCCCACACGCTCAGCCAGTACGCAACGGCGCGGCAGGCCTCCTACCTGGCCTCTCGATGGCAACCTCATCCACAAGCGCGGTCGCCTGCACGGCTTGCATGCCGCGGCAGTGCCTGCGAGGCTTGGCGCTGTGCGCCTCTGCAGCAGACCGCCGCACACAGCGCACGAGGCACGCCGGGGCGGCGCTGCCTTGTCCAAAAGCGCAGCGGGGGTTGACGGCCCCACGAAGCAGCGCGCCGTTTGCCATAGACCTGGTGCAACAGTGGGACGCTGGAAGCCAGACGGAGATAGGAAGGGCACTGCCTTCTCCCAAGCTCACTTGTCGTGAGTAGTCTCACCCTGGACCCTAGCACCCCTTGAGACCAGCGTTCCAAAAGCTATTAGGGTCTATACTTTCAATCGAGCAAACAGAGAGCGCCACCGAGGCCCAGCGTGCCGTCAGCACCTCAGCATTTGCAACGGGAGCACTTGGAGGACTTGGGGCAATTAGAGCACTCTGCACGCCTCGCGTCGGTGTTTGAACGCATGCACCATGCCACTCGAACGCTCACCTGGCGCTGCCTGTTCCCGCTGAGGCGATGCAGATGCTGCAGGGCGCCCGACCTGCAAGCGGCCTTCCGGCACTCCAGGAGGCCTGCTCGAATAGCGTGCTGTGACAGCAAAGTGCGCTCCAAATGAGACTGGATGTGCGTGCTTGCATGTGTCTGTCCTTGGTGCTGCCTGTGCCTTGTCTTTCCTGTGTTTGGCGCATGCATGACTGACAGCAGTGGGCTGTGTCGGCAGAGCACCCACGGTACCACAGCCCGGGACAATCGCGAGTATGTACAGCGCCTGAAGCAGGCCTTGGCAGGCGACACCTGGGCTCTGCAGCGCCTGAAGGACGCAGCCACCTTATACAGGTGTGCTGCTTTCCTGACTAGCTTTGCAGCATGTGGTAAATTTCCAGCTTATGCTTAAATAGCAAGCCTGTGAGCAGCCCCGCGTCTGCGGCCCTGTGAGCAGCCCCGCGTCTGCGGCCCTGTGAGCAGCCCCGCGTCTGCGGCGCCCGGTGGCAGAAGTTGTGTCAGAGCTCGTGCCGGACTGAGCCTGGCCCGGTCGCCCAGGTCCGGCGGGCTGTCTGCGGACGAGCTGCGGGAGGACTTTGCGCGCGCGCTCGACGGCGCCGCGGCGCCGCAGCTGTTTGCCGACCTGGCGGCGCTGCTGCCGCAGGGGTCGCAGCGCGCCGAGATACGCGCGGCCGCGGCGCGCGCGGGCTGGGGCGCCAGCCCTGACCCTACCACCAGCCCTAGCAACGACTCTGCGCAAGCGCTGCCCCGCGCAAGCGCGTCTGCTCAGGCCGGCCAGGCCTACTCCACTTACGCTGGCGGCGCTGGCGCCGGCGGCGCAGAGGATGCTGCGGCGCCTGCAAGCGCAGCGCCGCCGCAGGGCGAGGAGTCCTCGGGGACGGGCTGGGTGCCGCTGGAGCGCTCGCGCATCGCTGAGCGCGCAGACCAGCTGGCCAGCGAGCTCGCCGGCGGGCCATACGGCGGGGTCGCAGTTGAAGATGCCGGCAGCGAAGCTGCGCGTCGCAGTACGGGCATGTCGCAGGCCCCCGGCGCAGCGCAGGAGCAGCGCGCCGGCGACGCAGCACGTGCCGGCGCCGACACTGTGCGCAGCAGCGCTCCTGGCAGCGCAGCTGCAGCCGCAGTTACGCCCGCGGAGCGCGAGGCGGCTGCGCTGGAGGCCGCGGGGCTGAATGAGTGGGGGAGCCCCGTGCGGTCCTCCAAGCGGCCCCGGCGCGGTCGCGGCGGCGGCGCGCTCGGCGGCGCGGCCGCGGCTGCGGGCGCCGCGGCCGGCGCTGCCGGCGCGCCAGGCGCGGGTGCTGGCGCGCGGCCCAACGTGCTGTTCTGGCTGCGCCAGGAGCTGCGCCTGCACGACAACCCGGCGCTGTCGGCGGCCGCGGCCGAGGCCGCGCGCCGCGGCGGCGTCCTGACCTGCATGTATGTGCACTCGCCGGAGGAGGACGGCGACGCCCTGCACGGCGGCGCGCGCCCTGGCCCAGAGGGTTTTTTGCATGGGCGGGAGCCTGACTGGGCCTCGCCTGCGCCCAAGCGCGCGCGGCTTATCAGGCGGCGTATAGGCGGCGCCCGGTGGCAGCAGGGTTGCAGGCCCTCCAGGCGCGCCAGCAGGGCTGCACCTGCGCCATGCAGGGCTGGCTAGCAGGAGCGCCGGGTCTGCCCCCCGAAAGAAGGCAGCGTGAGCTGTAAAGACATGGCCCTGACCCTTCCCCTGCACGACCGAAGCAGGCCCCAACCTGGCGCGCACGGCCAGTCCGCGGCGGCGTCGCGCGCCAGGCGCGGTAGCAGTGCGGCCGCGAGCGCGGGCGCCGACGCGCCCAGCAGCTCATCCAGCGCGTCCAGCCGCGCGTCCACCTGCTCGACATGCACATGTCCTCTGCAACTCTACAAAAGAGACCCCTGTCCCCTTCGCAGGCAAAGTGCAGGCACGCCGCCGCTGTCAGGGCCGGACCCGTGCCGCCGGCAGGCGCATGACGGTGCCAGGCATGCGGCGCCTGCGCAGAGCGCTCATGCAGAGATTGCCCCGCGCCCGCTTTGCTAGGTACGCATGCGAGGCACGCCCCCCACGAGCGAGCCGGTGACCAGCACAACGCATGCGCCGCCATTCTTCCCAGCGTGCATGCCCCCAACGACAAGCGCTCTGCCGGCATCACGCGGGCATGTGCTCTGCCGGCATCGCGCTTCTGTGCTGTGGAAGCCAGCACAACGAGCAGGGACCAGCGCAAGCCACCCGCGCGCGCGGCCCTGCCGGCGCGCGCCTGCAGCGAGCTCAGCACTGCGTCCAGCGTGAGGAAGGCCGCATTGCGCAGAGCGGCCACAGGGTTGGCTTCTGCCGTGGCCGCCAGCAGGCGTAGCAGCGTGTGCGCGGCGGGAGACGGCGCCTGGCTGCGGCCGCCCGCGGCCGCCGCCGCGGCCGCCAGCGCCAGCGCCTTGCCCGCCAGCGCCTCCGACTGCGCGCAGGCCGCGGAGGGAACCCCCTATAAGCTAGGGCTAGGGTAGGGCTGGGATAGGTGCCGCAAGGCACAGCGCAAAGGCGCTCGCTGCCGTGGGGCCTCTCACACTCTGTTGGCAGTCCTCGCAGGGTTGCCTCGCGCCACGCTGCCGCGGCTGCAGCACGCCGCAAGCACCCAAGCTCTGTCCACGGCGCTACCGTTGCGGTTGCAGCCACCCACGCAAGCAGCCTTGCCGGCCACACCAGCCCGCTTGAGTGCAGCAACTTGCCCACATGGCTCGAGGAGCGGCGCGCCCGTGTGCGCACCAGACGCACGCAATGCATTCCGCGAGCTTGCCGGCCGCTCTACATGCCCGTGTCAGCTGGCGCCCTGGTCGCAGCAGGGCGCGCACCCTCCGCTTACCAGCAGCCTCGAGCAACAGCGCGACCGCCGCCGCCGCACGCCCCAGCGGCGCGCGCCCCGGGCCGCCGCTCGCAGGGCCTGCCCGCGCGCCGCCCCCGTTCGGCACCTCGCCGCCAGGGAGCTCCCCGCGGGCGGCCACGGCCGCCGGCGCAGCGTTCCCGTCCGCCGCGACCCCCGCAGGAGGCTCGCCTGACGGCGCCAGGTCTGCGGTGGCAGCCCCAGGCGCAGCGGCGGCGCCGCCCGGCGCGCGCGGCGCCGCGTCGCCAGCCAGGCCGCTCTCAAGAGAGCGCGCGCAGCCGGCGCCGCAGAGCACGGCGTGCAGCGCCAGCGCGGCGCCAAAGCGGGCCTCGCCGCCGCCCGCCGCCAGGAACGAGCAGGCATCCACGCGGTCAGCTGCCTCAGCGGGTTCATCGAGGCGCTCAGCCGCATCAGGGTCCAGGCCCTCAGCCTGCGCGGGAAAAGGGCATCCTTGAGTGTGAAGAATGTAGACCCTGGCCCATGCGTCGGACTGACCCTGGTGGAGGGCAGCTCGCTGCGCGTCGCAGCAGGCGAGCGTGCCTCAAAGGCGGCTCTGCGCGGCGGCCGGCCCGCCAGGGCCCCCTGCCGGCGCGCGTCAGCTCGTGCAGCACCTGACACAGCAACAAAACATAAACACGCCTCACAGGCAGGCAGCCGGCCACGTCCCAGGGCTCCAGGCCGGCCGCGTGCAGCGCGGCGGCCATCTTGCGGTCGCCGTTGCTGCCCTCCTCGCGCAGCACGGCCACGCGCGGGCGGCCGCCGGCCGCCAGCGCGTCGGCCGGCGTCCAGGCCGGCGTCCACGGCAGCGCCCACCTGGCGCGCGCGCCGGCGGCGTCAGGGCAGCCGGCGGCGTCCGGGGCGGCCGGGCAGCGGTTGGTGCGGCGGAGGCGCCTGGTCC
>JAABUV010000636.1_pt1 | contig 53261 bp, 54 predicted proteins | sample 5559971 | NCBI WGS metagenome assembly JAABUV01 (sample SAMN10711881, study PRJNA513362) | rock metagenome | isolation source: Antarctica rocks | place: Antarctica: Victoria Land, Knobhead nord | collected 2015-12-19 | reverse complement strand
TGCCAGGAAGTGATCATCATCGCGGAGCTCATCGAGACCGAAACCACCGCCACGAATCGAACGCTTGCCCACCACCAGCAGACCCAACCATAATGAAGAAGCCTCCACGATTCGAGGGGAAGCTCAGGCGATGAGCAGGGTTTGCATGGCGTAGCCGCGGACTCGGCGGCGCCCGCCGTTTTCCAGGTCTTCGTGGCCGGCATCTTTGATGAGGCCGTTGAAACCTTCGGTGGTGTTGCGCCCGGTGGAGAAGTTGTCGTGCCACTCGGGGTTGCCACGTTGGAGGTCTTGGCCCTTGGCGTGCGGTCTGTCAGACGCGGATGCGGAACTCTCCGGCGCGGCGTAGGTCCGTGTCGGTGTCAGTGATGATCTTTCGGAGGGTTTCGGCAGAGATGCCGGCACGGGCGATCTGAACCATGCTGCTCGAACCCGCGGTCAGTACTGCGACGAAGATAGGACCATGATCACCATACGCACGACTATTGTCTTCCCATGACCATTGCCCAGCCACGCGCGGATGGCTCGATCCCGCGTCCCATCAAGCGGGGCGCGAAGGTCGCGGAGGCGCTGGCGCAGGAGATCGTTTACGAGATCGTGTCCCGCAAGCTCGCTCCCGGCACGCTGCTCTCCTCGGAGGCGCAGATGCTCGTTGACTACGGGGTCGGTCGGGGGTCACTGCGCGAGGCGTTACGGATCCTCGAGGTGCACGGCTTGATCACTATGAAGCCGGGCCGCCACGGGGGACCGATGGTCATCGAGGTCGGGACCCGGGAGTACGGCCGAATGTCGACGCTGTTCTTCCACGTCGGCGGGATGACGTTCCAAGAGCTCATCGAGGCGCGGCTGCAGATGGAGCCGATGATGGCGCGCCTGGCCGCCGAGCGCCGGGCCGACGACCTCGTCGCGGACGGAGGCCAGCCCACCGGGGACGAGGTCAGCGTCGACGACCGGGCCTACTTCACCGCTACCCACCGCTTCCACCGGACCGTCGCCTCGCTCTCGGGCAACCCGATCCTCAACCTGTTCAGCATGTCGCTGGAGGAAATCTTTCAGGACCAGATCAGTGGCCTGCTCTTCCCTGAGGAGCAACGCGGCGAGGTCCTCGCGGTGCACGCGATCATCGCGGAGGCCATCTCCGCTGGGTGGGCGCAGAAGGCGGAACGGCTGATGCGCGAGCACATGCAGGAGTACGCCGACTGGGTCCACGCCCGCCACCCGAGCCTGATGGACGCCGTGGTTGACTGGCAGTAGCTGTGGCGCGGTACTCGACCCTCAGCGACCCCTCCAGACCGGCTCGCGCTTCTCGGCGAACGCCTGCGCGCCCTCCCGCGCGTCGTCCGACGACCGGATCGGCTCGTAGATCTCCCACTGCCGCGCGAAGGCCTCGTCCGCGGGCCAGTCCCCGCCCTCGGTGAGGATCCGCTTGGTGCCGGCGACCGCCAGCGGTCCGTTGCTGGCGATCCGCTGGGCCAACTCGGTCGCCGCGCTCAGCGCCTCGCCGTCGGGCACCAGCCGGTTGACCACCCCGGCGGCGTGCGCGTCGGCCGCCGAGACCCGGTCACCGGTCAGCGCCCACTCGGTTGCCCTGGGCAACCCCGCCTTGCGGGGCAGTCGCAGCAGCCCGCCGCCCCCTGCGAGCAGCCCACGGCGCACCTCCGGCAGCCCGAACGTCGCCCCTTCCGCGGCCACGATCAGGTCGCAGGCCAGCGCGATCTCGAACCCGCCGGCCAGCGCCGGACCCTCCACCGCGGCGATCAGCGGCGTCCTCGGGGGCCGCTCGACGAGCCCGGCGAAGCCCCGACCGGGTACCTGCGGGCGCTCCCCGGCCAGAAATGCCTTGAGGTCCATCCCGGCGCTGAACACCCCGCCGGCACCGGTGATCACCCCGACGAACAGAGTGTCATCGTCGTCGAGCTGGTCCATCGCCGCGCCGATGGCAACCGCAACTGCGGTGTTGATCGAGTTCTTCGCTCGGGGCCGGTCGATGGTTACCGTCACCACGGCGCCGTCGCGCTCGACCCGGACCCCGGGCTCGTCGGGAGCGCTCACTTCGGCTGCATCCGGATGGCGCCGTCGAGGCGGATTGTCTCACCGTTGAGCATTGGGTTGTCGATGATAGCCAGCGCCAGCCGCGCGTACTCGTCAGGCGCCCCGAGCCGGCGCGGGTGCGGGGTCATCTGTCCCAGGGACTCCTTCACGTTCTCCGGCAGTCGCGCGAGGATCGGCGTATCGAAGATGCCCGGCGCGATGGTGGCCACCCGGATCTGCTTGCTGGCCAGGTCGCGGGCGGCCACCACGGTGAGCCCGACGATCCCTGCCTTGGCCGAGGCGTAGGGCAGCTGCCCGATCTGGCCCTCCCACGCCGCGACGGACGAGGTGAGCACGCACACCCCACGCTCCTCACCGACCGGGTCGTGGGCAGCCATGCAAGCCGCGGCCTGGCTGAGCACGTTGAACGTCCCGATCAGGTTGACCCGAACGATCGACTCGTAGAGCTCCAACGACCCGGGCTCACCGGACTTCTCGACCACCCGCATCGCCCCGCCCCGGCCTGCGCAGTGCACCAGGGTCCGCAGCGGGGCCAGGCCATCCGCAGCGTCGACCGCCGCCGCTACCTGCTCGGGCTCGGTGACGTCGGCGGCGACGAACCGGGTCGCTCCGCCCAGCTCGTCCGCCCTCTCCTGCCCGGCCGAGCTCGGGAGGTCGAGGAGCACGGTAGGTACCCCCCGCTCGACCAGTCGGCGGGCGGTGGCCAGGCCGAGGCCGGACGCGCCCCCGGTGACGACGGCGGATCCTGCAGTGACGTCCATGCTCAGCCCCTCCCGTTTCGGTCGCGGTGATTGTCCGTGCTCAGGTTCTCCAGAATCAGGGCGTTGGCCATGCCTCCGGCTTCGCACATGGTCTGCAGCCCGAAACGTCCACCGGTGTACTCGAGGACCCCCAGCAGCGTGGTGGCCAACCGGGCCCCGGACGCACCCAGCGGGTGCCCGAGCGCGATCGCCCCCCCGCGGGGGTTGAGCTGGGAGTCCGCGACGGCGAACTCTGCCTGCCAGGCCAGCGGCACCGACGCGAACGCCTCGTTCACCTCGAACGCGGCGATGTCGTCGATCGTCAGACCAGAGCGGGCCAGCACCTTCTGCGTCGCCGGGATCGGCCCAGTCAGCATCAGCAGCGGGTCGTCGGCGATGACCGCGGTGGCTACGACCCGGGCGCGCGGGGTGAGCCCCAGCTCGGTGGCCCGCTGCTCACTCATCACCAGCAACGCGGCGGCCCCATCGGTGAGCTGGGAGGAGTTGCCTGCGGTGACTTTCCAATCGATGTCGGGAAAGCGGGCCGCGTGCGGACTCCCGGTGAACGCCGGGGAGAGCCCGGCGAGTCTCTCGGTGGTCGTGCCAGGCCGGATCGTCTCGTCCGCGGTAACCGTGCCGTCCGGCGTGGTCACGGTGACCAGCTCCCGATCGAAGGCGCCGGAGGACGCGGCCTTCGCGGCCCGCTCGTGCGAAGTGGCAGCGAAGTGGTCGAGCTGCGCGCGGCTCAGGCCCCACTTCTGCGCGACGAGCTCGGCGGAGATGCCCTGCGGCACCAGACCTGGGGCGTACCGCGCGCGCACCTGCGGGCCGTGGGGGTCGGCGTCGCCGCGGGCCGAACCCATCGGTACCCGGCTCATCGACTCGACCCCGGCAGCGACAGCGATATCGTAGGCGCCGGCGACGACGCCCTGCACCGCGAAGTCCAGCGCCTGCTGGCTGGAGCCGCACTTGCGCTCGATGGTCACCGCGGGCACATGCTCAGGCCAGCCCGCGGCGAGGACCGCCTGGCGACCGGGGGTGGCGGACTGCTCGCCGTTCCCGCCTACGCAGCCGACTAGCACGTCGTCAATCGTGCCCGGGTCGAGCTCGTTGCGGGCGACCAGCGCAGAGAGCACCTGGGCGAGCAGGTCTACCGGGTGCAGGCCGGACAGGGCACCACCGGGCTTGCCTTTGCCCATGGGTGATCGGACGGCGTCGACGATGACAGCTGCGGGCACGAGATGTCCTCTCCGTGGCGGTGTGGTGGTTGACACAATAACCATGCTCACGAATAACATGGATACGGTCGTCCGCTCGTGCGGCCGACGCCGTGGAACGACCCGACGAAAGGACCCCCATGCTGGCCGAGCTGGCGCCCCACTACCGGGAGCTCGTCGACCGCGCCCGGGAGGTGGCTGAGAAGGTCCGCCCCATCGCCGCCGAGGCCGACGAGGCCGTCGACGTACACTCGGTGTGCCGCGACGCGCTGCGGGAGAGCGGCCTGGCGGGGTTGACCGTGCCGGCGCGTCATGGCGGCATCGACGACGAGGTGGACCCGTTGGCGGTCACCGTGGTCCGCGAGGTGTTCGGCGGGGTCTCCGCGCATCTGGACTCGCTGTTCGGCATGCAAGGCATCGGGAGCTACGCGCTGTCGGTGGCCGGGGGCGAGCGGGCCCAGGCGCACTGGCTGCCGCAGGTGGTCTCGCTGGACGCGATCGCCGCCCTCGGGCTCACCGAGCCGCGGGTCGGCAGCGACCTCAAGGCCATCACCACCACAGTGCGCACCGACGGTGACGAGCTGGTCCTCGACGGGCACAAGAGCTGGATCACCAACGCGCCGGCCGCCGCGTTCGTCACGGTGCTGGCGCGGGAGGACGACGGGTACTCGCTGGTGCTGGTGCCCACCGACACCCCCGGTGTCACAATCACCTCAGGTCCGGGCCTGATCGCTCCGCACGTCATCGGTGAGGTGCGCCTCCAGGGTGCCCGGGTGCCCACCGACTCCCGCCTCGGGGAGCCGGGGCAGGCGTTCCGGCTGGTGCTGGCGACCCTAGCCAGCTTCCGGGTCTCGGTCGCCGGGTCCGCCGTCGGCCTAGCCCAGGCCGCCCTCGACGAGGCGGTGCGCCACACCACCAGCCGTGAGCAGTTCGGGACCACCCTGTCGCGCCTTGGCTCGGTGCCCGAGGTGCTCGGCAGCTGCTGGACCGACGTCGAGCAGGCCCGGCTGCTGACCTACGCCGCCGCCCGCGCCGCCGCGTCCGATCCCTTCGCGGCGCTGCATTGGTCGTCGATGGCCAAGGTCGCCGCCACCGAGACCGCCGGACGGGTGGCCGACCGGTGCGTGCAGGCGATGGGCCGCTTCGGGGTGGAGACCGGCTCGACGATCGAGCGCCTCTACCGCAACGCCCGGCCAATGCGGATCTACGAAGGGGGCAACGAGGTCCTCCTCGGCCAGCTTGCTAAGACGCTTACGAAACCGGCTCCGGAGCCGGGTCGCTGACCTGCCACCCAGAAAAGAGGTACTCATGGTCGCCGTCGGCATGCTGCTCTCGGACGTCCCTACGTCCGTCCCACCCGCGCAGCAGTTCAGCGACCTGCAGCGCACCGTCGAGGTGGCACAGCGCAACGGGATGAGCTACATCGCCGTCGGACAGCACTTCGCCTACGGCGACCTGCGCTGGCTGCAGCCGGTCCCGCTGCTGGCCCGCCTCGCTGCGGACTGCGACCCCGGCACGAAGCTGGTCACCCAGATCATGATCGCGCCGCTATACCACCCGGTGGTGCTGGCCGAGGAGCTGGCGACCCTCGACGTCGTCACCGAGGGGCGGCTGATCTTCGGTGCCGGCATCGGGTACCGGGCGGAGGAGTTCGCCCACATCGGGGTCCCGTTCGCCGAGCGCGCCGGCCGGATGGACGAGATCCTCGAGCTGCTGCCCCGGCTGTGGACCGAGGACGAGGTGTCTTACGAGGGCAAGTATTTCCAGCTCGACGGCGTCACGCCGCACCTGCGTCCCGTGCAGCAGCCGCACCTGCCGATCTGGGTCGGCGCCCAGTCCCTGGCCGGAGCGCGGCGGGCCGGCCGGCTCGGTGATGCCTACCCGGTGACCCCGGAGGCCACTTACGCCGAGATCGAGGAACGGTTCGCCGTTGTCCGGGCCGGCTTCGCGGGCCGGGGCAAGGTGTTCGGGCCGCAGCCGGTGCGCCGCAACGTGCAGGTGGCAGATACCCGGGAGGAAGCGCTGCGCGAGTACGCCCGGGTGTCCAAGGGCAAATACCTCTCGTACGCCGCCAAGGGGATGCGCTACGCCGGGACAGGTGAGGACCTCGACGCCGACTTCCTCACCACCGTCGGGGAGCACGCCGTCCTCGGCTCGGACGCCGAGGTGATCGCCCAGCTGACCGACCTGTGCACCCGCTTCCCCGTCGACCCCCTGCTGCTGCGTCCGCAGTGGCCGAGCATGGACGTCGAGGAGACAATCGCCGCGATCGAACGGCTGGGCCGGGAGGTCGTGCCCGCCATCCGGACGCTGGAACCCACCCAGCCGGGCGCATGAATCACCGCACCAACACCCGAGGAGGAGCAATGGGACGGTTCAACGGCAAGGTCGCGCTGGTCACCGGAGGCGCACGAGGACAGGGCCGCTCGCACGCGATGCGGCTCGCTGAAGAGGGTGCTGACATAGTCGTCGCTGACATCACCCGCCAGCTCGACTCGGTGCAGTACGACATGTCCACCCCGGAGGATCTGGCCGAGACCGAGAAGGGGGTGCGCGGCCACGGCCGGGACTTCCTCGGCATCACCTGCGACGTCCGGGAGGAGGAGCAGGTCGCCGCAGCGGTCGCGCAGGCCGAGGAGCAGTTCGGCCACATCGACCTGGTGTGCGCCAACGCCGGCATCCTGCCCTCCACCGGGCCGCACGCCCAGCGGATGAGCGCGTGGTTCGACACCGTCGCCACCAACCTGACCGGCGTCTTCCTCACGCTGCGCGCGGTGACCCCGGGCATGGTGGCGCGCGGCACCGGCGGGGCGATCGTCATCACCGGCTCGACCTCGACGTTCCGCGGGGTCGCCTACAAGACCGAGATGCTCAACCCCGGCCACATGGGCTACGGGGTGGCCAAGGCCGGAGTGCTGTCGCTGATGCGCAACTACGCGATGGCGCTGGGCGAGAGCGGGATCCGGGTCAACACTGTGATCCCAGCCGGGGTGAAGACGCCAATGATCGAGAACGAGTTTTTCACTTCCCAGCTGCAGGCCGACGCGCCTCCCGGCTGGATGGCCAACGTCATGGGCCACGGACCGGTGGAACCCGGCGACATCTCCGACGCCGTGCTGTTCCTGCTCTCCGACGAGGCCAAGTACGTCACCGGCACCGCGCTGCCGGTGGACATGGGCACCCTGCTGGTCTGACGACGACTGATCCTATGGCGACCGATCTGACTACGACCGGGCGAGAGCCGGAGACCTTCGAGACGCTGCCGCGGCCCGGCACCCTGGTCGAGGCGCTGGAGCGCAGGTGGCGAAGCGAGGGCACGCGGGTCGCGTGCGCAGCCACGACGATCAGATCCCGTGGACCTAGGCCTAGCTGAGTGAACGAGTCGCTCGCGGCGGGCTTCCGGGGGCTGGGTGTCCGGCGTGGTGACCGGTTCGCGCTGCTAATACGCAACCTTCCGGAGTTCCACATTGTCCACCTGGCCCTGGTCCGACTGGGTGCGGTGCCGTTCTCGCTGTAAGCGACCTCCTCGCCCGAGCAGCACGAGTACGCCCCGACCGACGCCGTGGGGATCGTCGTCGACCCGGCCATGTTGGCGGGGCTCACCGGGTGCACCCGCCGGCCCACCGGATCCTGCTCGACGGCACCGGGATGGCTGTCGAGGGCCAAGGTGGTCGACCGAGGAGCCGGCGCCGACCTGTCAGAGGTGACGGCTCCCGAGTCCGACGACGTGGCCACCATGATCTACCAGCGGTACCACCGGGAAGCCCGAGGGGGTCCCGTTCACGCACCAGAGCATGCTCAGTTGCGGCGAGGAAACGCTGCTGAACCTGGAGATCCCGGACGGACGGTGACGATCTCGTGGCTGCCCGCGGCCCGCGTCGGTGACCGCCTCGGTGGCTACGTCCGCCCGCTCTAGCAACGCCTGGAGATCGTCACCCTCGACGATCCGCGGCCGGTCCTCGACGCAGTGGCCGAGGTCCACCCCGGCTGCTTCTACACCCCCCATCCTCGAGGAGCTGCGGGCCGACTTCGACACCGGGTGCTTGGGCTGGTCGAGGAGGCGGCCAGACGGGTGCGGGCCGCACTGCATCGTGTCCAGGAGCGCGTCGAACTCAAGCAGTCCGGCCATTCTGTGCCGACCGAGCTGGAGACCGCGACCGTCGCGACGCATTCGCGCCGTGGCTGGCCGCGATCGGTCTGGATTGGCTCCGCGTGTGCATCGTCGCGACCGCTCCCAACCCGGGCCCCTCATGGGCTTCTTCCACGCCCTCAGTTTGGCGCTGGGGGGAGGCCTACGGCTCGACCGAGAGCAGCGGGTGCGGAACGTCCGCCACGCTGGGTCGGCGGGTCACCCGAGACCGCTGCACCTGTCGCCCACCGGCGGGCCGACCCTTCCCCAGACTCACCCGGTCGTCGTCGGCACCCGCTCTCCGCTGCGGACGAAGCCCTCGTAGCCGTGGGCGGCGACCTCGTTGCACTTGTCCCGGTAGACCCCGACACCGCCGATGTACGGCATGAACACCCGTGGCTTGCCGGGCACGTTGTCGCCCATGTACCAGGAGTTGGCCGTGGGGTAGAGCGTCATGTGCCCGACCTCGTCGACGTGCTTGGTCCAGGCGTCCTCCGCCTCGACCGTGGGCTCCATGGCCGCCAGGCCATCGGCGTCGAGCGCGGCGATCGCGTCGCACACCCACTCCACGTGCTGCTCAATCGAGACCATCATGTTCGACAGCACCGAGGGGCTGCCGGGTCCGGTGATGGTGAAGAAGTTCGGGAACTCTGCGACCTGCAGACCGAGGTAGGTGCGCGGCCCCTCACCCCACTTTTCTCGCAGCGACACTCCGCCGCGACCGCGGACGTCGACCGCCGTCAGTGCCCCGGTCATCGCGTCGAAACCGGTGGCGAACACCAGCACGTCGAAGGCGAAGTCCTCCTCGGCGGTGCGCAACCCGTGCTCGGTGATCTCGGCCAGAGGCGAGCGCCGGACGTCGACGAGCCGGACGTGGGGCAGGTTGAAGGTCTCATAGTAGTTGGTGCCCAGGCACGGCCGCTTCGTGCCGAAGGGGTGGTCGGTGGGCTGCAGCGCGGCGGCGGTCTCCGGGTCGTCGACGATATCGGCGATGCGGTCCCGGACGAACTGCGCCGCTGTGTCGTTGGCCTCCTTGCTGATGATCAGGTCGGTGTAGCTGATGAGCATGTCCACCAGGTTGTTGTCCTCGTCGAACCACACGCTGTGGTAGCGCTCCTCCCGCTCGGCCTCGCTGACCTCGAAGGCCGCATGGGTCGGCTCCGGACCGGCGACCCCGAAGCCGGACGCGCGCGCCGCCGCGCGCCGCTGCTCATAGCTCGCCTTCACGGCGCGTTGGTGCTCGGGGTCGATGGGATGATTGCGGGCGGGCAGCACGAAGTTGGCGGTGCGCTGGAAGACGGTGAGCTCGGAGGCCTGGGCGGCGATCTCTGGGATCACCTGGACGCCGGAGGACCCGGTGCCGACGACCCCCACCCGCTGCCCGGTGAAGTCGACACCCTCCGCCGGCCAGTGCCCGGTGTGGAACCACGGTCCGGTGAAGGTGTCCAGCCCGGGGATCTCGGGCACCTTCGACGCCGAGAGACACCCTGTAGCCATGATGACGAAGCGCGCGATGACCTCGTCACCACGGTCGGTGCGCACGCTCCAGCGGGCGGTGTCGTCATGCCACACCGCCTCGGTGACCCGGGTGCTCAGCGTTATGTCGCGGCGCAGATCGAACCGGTCGGCGACGTGGTTGAGGTAGCTGCGCAGCTCGGGCTGCGGCGGGTACTTCTCCGTCCACTCCCACTCCTGCTCGAGGTCGGAGTCGAACGAGTAGCTGTACTCCATGCTCTTTACGTCCACGCGGGCCCCGGGATAGCGGTTCCAGTACCAGGTGCCGCCGACGCCGCCGCCGGTCTCGACGACCTTCACCCGCAGGCCTTGTCGGCGCAGCCGGTGCAGCAGGTAGAGCCCGGAGAGCCCGGCACCCACGACGAGGGCGTCGACCTCGGCCGGCAGCGGCGTCCGGCTGGTGTCGTTCGTGGTTCGTGACGCAGCGGTCTGTGTCATGCGAGGTTCTCCTCAAGCTCTCGGGCGTTCTGTCTCATGTGGTCTGGGTGGTGCTCAGTCGGTCCAGCGCACCGACGACGACGTCGAGTGCCGCGTCGCTGCCGGGCAGCACGTTGGGCAGGGTGAAGAAGCCGTGCATCTGGCCGTCGAACCGCTGGTGGGTGACCTCGTTGCCGGCCGCCCGCAGCGCATCGACGTAGGCCTCGCCCTCCTGGCGGAGCACGTCGTGCTCCGCGGTGAGCACCAGAGCAGGGGGCAGGCCGGAGAGGTCGCTCGCACGGGCCGGGCAGAGGTCGGCGTTGCCACGGGTGGTCGCATCTGGGGCGTAGAGGTCGAAGAACCAAATCATCGAGTCCCGACTGAGCAGCAGCTGGTTGGCCGGGTCGGTGTAGGTCTCGGTGTTCACGTTGCTGTCGGTTACCGGGTACACCAGCACCTGCATCGCGAGAGAGGGGCCACCGGCGTCCCTGGCCTGCTGCGCGACGACGGCGGCGAGGTTCCCGCCGGAACTGTCGCCCATGACGACCAAGGGCACCCGCGCCCCCGCGAGCTGATCGAGGTTCTCGTCGATCCACCGCAGCGCCGTCCAGGCGTCCTGCACCGCCGCGGGGTACGGGTGCTCGGGGGCCATTCGGTAGTCGACCGAGACCACGGCGTAGCCGCTGGCGACAGCCAGTTTGCGGCACAGCGTCTCGAACTCCGGCAGCGCCCCAATGACCCACCCGCCCCCGTGGAAGTAGACGACCACGCCCCGTGGGGTGCCCTCGGGCACCAGGAGGCGGGCGGGAATGGTGGCGTGGTCCGCAGGGATGTCGAGGTCTTCGGCTCGAGCAACGTCGGGGCCGGGACCGTACATATCGGACAGCCCCGCGGTGAGGCCGCGGGCCTCGGTGACGGTCATCTCGTGCAGCGGTTTGACCCCCTGCTCGGCCATCTGCGCCATCAGGTCGGTCGTGGCCTGGTCGAGTGCCATGGGTTCGCCTCCGTTGTTGCGCCGACTGCCGCGGCTTCCGTGATGCGTGCCACACAAAACTAGGCGCATCGTATACAGAGATGCAAGGGCGGTCTTCTGCGCGGCAGACGACTGGCGCCGTAGAAAAACCCGGTTAAAGATGCGCAGAGAATCTGGTCGATTTGCCCGGGTGGTGTCTAGAATCACATTGGAGCGGCGGCCGCAGGTGCTCATCAATCGAGCACGTAATCCGGTAAGCCGGCCAGATATCGAGGAGGTTCCAATGAAGACCGAGGGAGCACTGCTCTGGGAGCCCGGGACCGGCTCGGGGTGGTCCGTGGAGGAGATCGAGGTCGATGGCCCAAGCCGCCGCGAGGTGACCGTCAAGCTGGCCGCGTCGGGGATCTGCCACAGCGACGACCACCTGGACACCGGCGATATCCCGTTGGACTGGGCGCCCATCCTGGGCGGGCACGAGGGTGCCGGCGTCGTCACCGGGATCGGACCCGAGGTGGCCGAGGTCGGCGTGGGGGACCACGTGGTGATGTCGTTTCTGCCGTCGTGCGGTAAATGCCGGATGTGCGTATCGGGGCGCTCCAACATGTGTGACCTCGGTGCCGGTGTGCTGGCGGGGAGGGCTCCGGACGGCACCCACCGCATTCACGCCCGCGGCCAGGGCGTCGGCGCAATGAGCTACCTGGGCACCTTCGCCCCCGTCGCCACCGTTCCGGTCGACGCAGTGGTGCGGATCGACCCGAACATCCCGCTGCTGCCGGCCTCGTTGATTGGCTGCGGGGTTCCCACCGGGTGGGGGTCCTCGGTCTACGCCGCGGATATGCAGCTCGGCGACACGGTGGTCATCCTGGGCACCGGCGGGGTGGGGATCAACGCCGTGCAGGGCGCCGTGCACCGCGGGGCCAAGAACATCGTCGCCGTGGACCCAGTAGCGTTTAAGCGCGACAAGGCCAAGGATCTCGGCGCCACCCATTCCGTCGGCTCCTTCGACGAGGCGGCCGCACTCGTCGCCCAGCTGACCAACGGTCAGGGTGCCGACCGCGTGATCATCACCGTCGGCGTCGCCCACGGCGAGATCGTCGAGCAGGCCAACCAGCTCACCTGTCGCGGCGGGGTCATCGTGCTCACCTCTGCCGCGCCGGTGCAGCAGCGCGACATCGAATTCGACCTATTCAGCTTCGCGATGTCGGGCAAGCGGCTGCAGGGCTCGCTGTACGGAACCACCCAGGCCAAGAACGACATCCCGCTGATCGCTGACATGTACCGCAACGGACAGTTCAAGCTCGACGAGCTGATCACCAAGACCTACCGCCTGGCCGAGATTAACCAGGCCTTCGCAGACATGCGCGAGGGACGGAACATCCGCGGCGTCATCGTCTACGACGACTGAGGTGGTAGAGATGACGCTGCGCAACCGCACCGAGGCCGACGACGTGCTCGAGATCCAGCGTGTCACCCATCGCTACGCGCGGGGCCTGGACCGGTTCGACGCGCGGGAGGCGCTGTCGGCGTTCACCGACGACGCTGTGTGGGACGCGACGCCGGTGGGGATGGAGCGCTTCGAGGGCCGCGAGCAGGTCTTGGGGTTCTTCGAGCGCGACGCCGCGGCGATCGCCGACCAGTTCCACGTCACCACGAACCACGTGGTGGACCTGGACCCGGACGGGGAGATGGCGAGCGGGACCAACTACGTATTCGCTGAAGGGCACACGAAGTCCGGCGCCGGGTTCAAGGCGGTCGCGCTCAACGAGGACACCTATCGAAGGACGTCGTCGGGCTGGCGCATCTCCTCCCCGCGGATCTCAGCCCTAACACCGCGGGAGATGGGGGGCTTCGATGCCTGACGCCAGCGTGCCCACCTTCCGCGCCGACTACCACGAAGACCGAGAGACAGGACGACCATGAGCAGTGCACTCGACGACCGGACCGATACCGGGGTCCGCGGCTTCGACCGACTCTTCATCGGCGGTGAGTGGGTGGCTCCCAGCACCGACGAGCTGATCGAGGTGATATCCCCGATCACCGAGCAGGTGGTGGCGACCGTGCCGGCCGCGGCCAACGCCGACATGGACGCCGCCGTCGCCGCCGCACGCAGCGCGTTCGACGAGGGCCCCTGGCCCCGGATGACGCCGGCCGAGCGCGCGGCGGTGCTGCGCCGGGTGGGCGAGGAGGTCGGCGCCCGCATCCCCGCGATGGAGGCCTCCTTCACCGCCGAGATCGGGGCGCCCGCAGCCATCAGCACCGCGTTTCACGCCAACGCCTCCGCGATCTGGGCGGACGCCGCCGAGCTCGCCGGGTCGATCACGCTGGAGGAACGACGTGAGGTGGCGGGGGGCGGAACCGCCACCGTCGTCCGCGAGCCGGTCGGCGTCGCCGCGGTCATCATCCCGTGGAACGGTCCGGTGGCCACCGCCTCGCTGAAGATCGCCCCGGCGCTGGCCGTCGGGTGCACGGTGGTGCTGAAGCCGGCACCGGAAGGGCCCGTGTCGGTGCTGATCCTGGCCGAGGCGCTCGAGGCAGCCGGTCTCCCGCCAGGCGTGGTGAGCGTGCTGCCCGCCGGCCGCGAGGTGGGTGAGTATCTGGTCGCCCACCCGGACGTGGACAAGGTCTCTTTCACCGGATCGACTGCAGCCGGCCGGCGGGTCATGGCCCGCTGTGCCGAGCGCATCGCGCGGGTGACCCTCGAGCTGGGCGGGAAGTCAGCGGCGATCGTGCTGCCCGACGCCGACATCGACGCCGTGGTGGGCACCGTGACCTTCGCGGGGATCGGCAACTCCGGGCAGGTCTGCGCCGCCATCACCCGCCTCGTCGTCCCCCGCGACAAGCAGGACGAGGTGGTGACCGGCGTGCAGGCCGCCATGGAAGCCGTGAAGGTCGGCGACCCCCGCGAGGAGGGGGTGATGATCGGACCGCTGGCCGCTGAGCGGCAACGGGACCGGGTGGAGAGCTACATCCAGGTCGGTATCGACGAGGGCGCGCGGCTGGTGACTGGCGGTGGCCGCCCGGAGGGGCTGCCTACCGGCTGGTACATCGAGCCGACCCTGTTCGCCGACGTCGACAACAAGTCACGGATCGCGCAGGAGGAGATCTTCGGCCCGGTCATCGTGGTGATCCCCTACGACACCGTCGACGAGGCCGTCGCCATCGCCAACGACAGCCAGTACGGGCTCTCCGGCGCCGTGTTCACCGCCGATCAGGCGATGGGGGAGTCGGTGGCCCGTCGAGTCCGCACCGGTCAGATTTACGTCAACGACTGGGGCATGTGCGTGACGCAGCCCTTCGGTGGGTTCAAGCAGTCCGGCCTCGGTCGAGAGGGCGGGCCCGAGGGGATCGCAGGTTTCCTGGAGACCAAGTTGATCCAAGGCATCTGAGGTTCACGAGCTCCTCGACGGCCCTGTCCCGCCCCTGGGGCGGGGCCGTCTCCCGATGCGTGGGCCGACGAGGGAGCACGTGCGCGAGCGACGTTCCGTGGAGGGGCTTTACACGCGTCCTGCCCGGGCTTATGTTCTGCACCACATACGAAACATTCGCATGATAATCAGGCCTAAGGAGCAACGATGCCGAGCAGCCCGTTCCGGTCTGGCCGAGCCCGTGTCGCCGCGGCTATCGCCGCCGCCGCTCTGCTGCTGGGCGCCGCAGCCTGCGGTGGTAGCGGCAGTGGCGGAGGTTCGAGCAGCGACGGCCTCCCGAGCACCATCCGAATCGTCTCGATCAACCCGACCACGGGTGTAGTCGCCTTCGCCGGCTCCGCGGCCAACAAGGGCTACCAGCTGGCTGTCGAGGAGATCAACAACTCAGGTCTGCTCAAGGGCTCCAAGATCCAGCTCGACCTCCAGGACACCAAGAGTGAGCCGAGCACCGCCGCCCAGGAAGCCACGTCGGCCATCACCGACAAGTCGGTCGCCGCGGTCTTCGGATCGGTGTCGAGCAACGAGGCGATCGCGATGTCACCCCTGCTGCAGAAGAAAGGATTGCCGGTCATCTACACGCAGTCGGGCAGCGAGGGCGTCGTCGTCGGCGACTACACCTGGCGCGCAACGCCTCTGATGAGCTCCTACTACCCGATCATGTCAAAGTTCCTCAAACAGGAGAAGTTCGGCTCCGTGGGCGTGATGTACACGAGCGCGACGCCCACTCTGAAGGAGGTCGGGAGCACCACGATCCCCCAGCTCGCTGCGCAGGTCGGCTTGACTGTCTCGGCCAGCATCGACATCCCCGCGACGACCCAGGACTATAAGGCCCCCATCTCACAGATTCTCGCATCGAAACCCGGCGTGGTCTCGGCCCTCCTGGTCGGGGCGGCCAACGTCACGGTGATGCAGCAGCTGCGCCAGGCGGGCTACACCGGCCCGGTCCTGGGCAACTCCGGTGCGAGCGCGGGCAACCTCAAGCCAGCCGGGCCTGACGGCGCGGGAATGCTGTGGCCGACGGACTTCAACTCGCAGCAGACCGCCGCTTCCAGCCAGAAGTTCACCGAAGCCTACCGGGCGAAGTTCGGTACGGATCCGCTCAACTACGCGGCCGAGGCCTATGACGCGGCCTACTTCATGGCGCGCTCGATCGCCGCTGCGGGAACCTCCAACCGCGAGAAGATCAAGAACGCCATGGTCGAGGAGGGCAGCAAGACGTTCGACGGTGCGCTCGGCGAGGGTCTGAGCTGGAAGGACCGGACGATGGTCGTCCCAGGAGTCGTCATCCGCTGGAACGGCTCCAAGGAAGAGCTCCTCTACGAAGGCTCGGGCTAGCAGTGGTCGGGACCGCAGCGTCAGTGCCAGGGGAGCGGTGATGCAGGACCTGATCAGCATCATCTCCTTGGGTTCGGTTTACCTGCTCTTCGCTCTGGGCATGAGCCTTGCTTGGGGCACCATCGGCATCCTCAACTTCGCCCACGGGTCGGTGTTCATGTTCGCCGCGTTCACCGCCTCGGTGGTGCTGGAGCGGACCACCCTCGGTCTCGTCGCACTGCTGCTGATCGGGATGTGTGTCGGGGGGCTGCTGTCGCTGCTGATCCAGCTCCTCGCGTTCGAGCAGATCATTAAGCGTGCCCGGGACAAGCGCACGGCCGAGATGCAGATTCTCATCGGCGGGATCGGAGTGGCCATCATTCCGCTTGCGATTGCGCAGAACCACACCCAGAGCCAGCCTTTCGGCTTGAACAGATCCACCTTCTCGGTGGAATCGATGACCCTGGGAGGGCTCAGGATCACTAATGTGGGTCTGCTCACTGTCGCCGTGGCGATTCTCCTTTGGGGAGCCATCGCGATCTGGCTGCGTCGCTCGCGACAGGGCCTCGCTTTACGCTCCATCGGTGTCGACGCCGAGACCGCCGCGCTGATGGGAGTCGACCGCCGACGACTCGCGCTGCTCACCATGACGGTCGCCGGGGGGATGGCCGGGCTCTCCGGAGTGCTGTTCACACTGTCGCTCGGGGCGATCACCCCCGAAAGCGGAGACACCCTGCTCATCAAGGCATTCGCCATCATCATCCTCGGCGGCGTCGGCAGCATGCTCGGTGTGGCCTTCGGTGCGTACCTGCTCGCCGGCGCCGAGGTCATCATCCTCACTCACACCAACGGGTCCTGGGTGGACGCGGTCAGCTTCGGCCTTATCTTCCTGGTGCTGCTAGTCCGACCCTCCGGAGTGTTCGGGCGGAGCGAGGTGCGCCGCACGTGAGCGACTTCTTCAGCTCCAATCTTGTCCTCTTACAGGCCACTCTGAGTGGGCTTGTCCTGGCGCTCTCGATCCAGGTCCCGCTACGGATGGGCGTCTTCTCCTTCGCCGGCGCGGGCTCCTACGGCATCGGCGCCTACTGCGCCGGCATCCTCGTACTGCGCTACGACCTCGGTGCCGGTCCTGCCATCGCGTTGACCGTGCTCGCCACCGCAGTCGTCGGGCTGCTGCTCGGACTGCTCGTCAACCAGCTGGGCGGCCTCTACCTCGCGATGGCGACCGTGGCCTTCGACCTAATCGTCGGTGTCGTCGCTATCAACGGAGGCGAGCTGACCGGCGCCTCCACCGGCCTGTTCGGGATCATCACGGACTTCGACACCTCCGGCATGGTCGTGCTCGCTCTGATCGCGACTGCGGTGGTCGCGGTGTCCGAGGTAGGGCGTCTCGGGCGACGCGTCGAGACCGTCCGCGACGACCCCGAGCTCGCCTCCTCCATGGGGATCAGTGTGTGGCGCTACCGGGTGGTCGCCTTCGTCGTCAGCGGTGCTCTCGGCGGACTCGCCGGGTCGATGAATGTCCTGGTGCGCAGCACGATCGGTCCGTTGGACATCGGGTTCGGCCTGATCGTGCTGGCGCTGACGATGATCGTGGTCGGCGGCTCTCGGTCCTGGGTGGGTGCGCTGATCGGAGCCGTGATCTTCACCTGGCTGCCTGACGTGCTCAGCTTTATCGGAGAGTGGCAGGAGCTCGTCTACGGCGTGCTCGTCACAGTGGCGGCGATCTTCCTACCCCGGGGCATCTACGGCGTCCTCCGGGAAGGAACGACATGGGTGCAGCGCACGCGTCGGGACCGGCGGGTGGCGGGAACCCAGGGGGTGAGGATCCTCCAGGAGGACCTTGGCCGGGCCCCAGTATCACCGGGTCGCGAAGCAGACTCGCCGCACGTCGAGGAGTTCACCGCCCAGAGTCAAGGGGAGCCGTGAGCGAAGTGAGCGATTCGGGTAAGACGGCCTCAGGGACGGGAGAATGCGGCCCCCGGCCTACTGCACACGGCAGATCCGTGTTCAAGCTGCGCGATGTCGCTGTGCACTTCGGTGGTGTAAAGGCCGTCGACGGTGTCTCGATGGAGCTGGAAGCTGGCCGGATCTACGGAATCATCGGGCCCAACGGGTCCGGCAAGAGCACCCTCATCGCCGCCGTGACGCGCCTCATCGCCCTGACGCGAGGGGAGCTACGGCTGCACGGTACGTCGATCAATAAGACGCCCCCCGCCCGGCTCGCTGGACTAGGGGTGGCCCGCACGTTCCAGACCGTCCGACTGCTGCCGGACCGCACCGTCCTGACGAACGTCCAGATCGGTGCCGACGCCCGGTTGAACACCGAGGTAAGCCCCAGGTGGAAGCCGAGCCGGCCGGACTGGCTGCGACCCAGGACGTTGTCCCCGGCGGTGGCCGAGGCCATGGCACGGACCGGGCTGGACACGTTCGCGGACTACTACCCGTCCGAGCTGTCCTACGGCACGCAGCGTCGGGTAGAGATCGCCCGGGCCATCGCCATGCAACCCAGCCTGATCCTGCTCGACGAGCCGACGGCGGGCATGAACCAGACCGAACGCACCGAGATCTCGCAGCTGCTGAAAGGCATGCGTTCCGATGGATTGTGCCAGCTCCTGGTCGAACACGACGTCCAGATGATGATCGACACCTGCGACCACGTGTTCGCGATGAACTCCGGGCAGGTGATCGCCCAGGGTGCTCCGAGCGAGGTCGTGCGGGAGTCGGTGGTCCAAGAGGCCTACCTCGGGAGGAAGTGGCGCGAGCATGCTTGAGGTCTCTGATCTGTACGTGAGCTACGGCAAGGTCGAAGCCGTGCGCGGTGTCAACCTGTCCGTGCAGCCCGGCAGGGTAACTCTCGTGCTCGGGCCCAACGGTGCGGGCAAGAGCACGATCCTCAAGGCCATCTCCGGTCTCGTACCGGCACAGGGGGGTTCGGTGACCCTCGAGGGTCACGAGATCCTCGGTTGGGCACCCCACCGCCAGGTCCGCCGCGGTTTGGTGCTAGTACCCGAGGGGCGGCGCGTGTTTGGCCCGCTCACCGTGGCCGAGAACCTTCGCATGGGCGGTTATACCGCTGCCAAGAGCACCGTCGAGGAGACACTATCCAAGGTCTATGAGATGTTCCCGATTCTCGCCGAACGCCGTGACAGTGCAGCTGGTCTACTCAGCGGAGGCGAGCAGCAGATGCTCGCCTTCGGTCGGGCGCTGATGTCTAAGCCGAAGGTGATACTCATGGACGAACCCTCGATGGGACTGGCTCCCGTGGTCGTTGACTCGATCTTTAAGAAGGTCCGACAGATGGCCGACGACGGGATAGGCATCCTCATGGTGGAGCAGAACGCCGAGGCACTGGACGTGAGCCACGAGGTCGTCGCCATCACCCGGGGTGAAGTGGTCTTTGCTGGCGCATCGGATGACGCGCGCAACCACACATCGGTGCTGCAGGTTTTCCTCGGCGAGGCCGCGTTGGCAGGAGACGGCACGTGACCCCCGATCGCACGAGTCCTTACCCTGTGGCCGCCGACCCCGCCGTCCTCGCCGCGCACAGCGCGCGGCTCTACTACCGCTACGCCAAGGCCGTCGACGACGGCGACCTCGACGCCTTGCGCGACCTGGTGACCGACGACGTCGGGGTGTCCCGTGGTGAGCACCCGACCGAGTGGGGGGTCGAGGCCTTCCTCGACGTCTACCGCGCGCACAACGCGCTGCGAATCCCGGTCTGCCGGCACGTGGTCACCAACGTGCGGGCCGAGTGGGACGGCGGACGGGTCCGCACGAACGCCTACTTCCAGGCCACCATGTTCGAGACGGACAGCACTCGGGTCATCACGGGCTCCTACGCCGACGACCAGCTCCCGATCCAGGGGGAGCTGCGAATCGCCCACAAGCGAATCCAGGTGGCACGGGTGATGTACTTGCCCGCCGCCGCCGACCAGTTCTCCCACGTCGGGACGAAAATCTCGCGAGATAACTCTGAGCATGATTAGGTTAGATACCCTGCGCACAGAGCGCGCAGTCGACCCAGGGCAGGTGTGACGTGCAGACCTATGACGACCTGGTGCCCGCCTTCCCCGACCAGGGGGACTGGACGCTGGCGACGGTGCTGCACCATCACGCAGCGCACCGTCCGCATGCAGTGTTCCTCGACCTCCCGGAGGAGGCCATGACGTTTACCTACGCGGAGTCCCTCGCGGCCGCCGAGTCCGTCGCCGACCGGTTGGCCGAGGCCGGCGCCGTGCCGGGGGACCGGGTGTTGATCATGGCCGCCAACTCCTCGCAGTTCCTGCGGACCTGGCTGGGCACCGGGATCGGTGGGACGGTCGAGGTCCCGGTCAACACCGATTACGAGGGCGTCTTCCTCTCCCACCAGCTGGTCACCTCCGCCCCGCGGTGGGCGGTGGTGGACGACGTCCGCGTCGGCGCCGTCCTCGGGGTCGCCGACGCCGCGCGGGTGCTCAAGCACGTGTGGGTCATCGACACCGGCACCCGGGACGAGGCGCTAAACGCCCTGCGACGCAGCGGGTTCACCGCCGACCCGTGGGAAGACCTGGCCGTCGGAGCCCGGGACGGAGCCGTCTTCGAGTCGTCCGCACCGCACGCGAACGCGTCGATCTTCTTCACCTCCGGCACCACCGGCCCGTCCAAGGGGGTGCTCATGCCGCACGCCCAGATGTACTTCTTCGGCCAAGAGGTCGTGAGCCTGCAGCGGCTCACCGCCGAGGACGTCTACTTCACGTGCACCCCGCTGTTCCACGGCAACGCCCAGTTCATGGCGGCCTACCCCGCGCTCATCGCCGGTGCCCGGCTGGTGTGCCGACCTAAGTTCAGCGCCAGCCGCTGGATCGACCACCTCCGCGAGTCTCAGGTGACCGTCACCAACCTCATCGGTGTGATGATGGACTTCATCTTCAAGCAGCCGGCCCGACCGGACGACGCCGACAACCGGCTTCGGTCGATCTTCGCGGCCCCGACGGCGACCTCGATCCTCGCCGGCTTCCGGGAACGGTTCGGCGTCGAGGCGTTCGTAGAAGTCTTCGGGCTCACCGAGACCAGCGCCCCAATCCTCTCGCCCTACGGCGTCGACCGTCCCGCCGGGGCCGCAGGCCTGCAGGTGGCCGAGTGGTTCGACGTCCGGCTCGTCGACCCCGAGACCGACCGCGAGGTGCCGGCGGGGGATACCGGCGAGCTGGTGGTCCGGCCCAAGCACCCGTGGACCTGCTCGCTCGGCTACTACGGGATGCCCGAGAAGACCGCCGAGGCCTGGCGGAACCTGTGGTTCCACACCGGGGACGCGCTGCGCCGCGACTCAGACGGCTGGTACTACTTCGTAGACCGCTACAAGGACGCGCTGCGCCGCCGCGGCGAGAACATCAGCTCCTACGAGGTCGAGCAGGGCCTGCTCGGGCACCCGGACGTGCTCGAGTGCGCCGTGATCGCCGTCGCCGCCGACTCCGAGGCGGGCGAGGACGAAGTGATGGCCTACGTCGTGCCCGCGGCACGGCTGGATCCCACGTCGTTGGATCCAGCCGTGTTCGATCCCACTGTGCTGTGGGACTTTTGCCGGGGCCGGGTACCCGCCTTCGCGGTGCCGCGCTTCATCCGGGTCGTCGACGAGCTCCCCAAGACCCCCAGCGAGCGGGTGCAGAAGGCCCGACTGCGCGAGCTCGGCATCACCCCCGACACCCACGACCGGTTGGCAGCGCCGGTGCCGACCGAGGTCGACTGAAAGGACACCATGGACTACACCGAGGACCCGGTCCACAAGGAGATCCGGCTCGCCGTCCGGGCGCTGTGCAAACACTTCCCCGACGAGTACTGGATGGACCACGACAACTCCCACGAGTTCCCCTGGGAGTTCTACGAGGCGGTGCAGCAGGCGGGCTGGCTGGGCCTGACCATCCCCGAGGAGTACGGCGGCGGCGGTCTGGGCGTCACCGAGGCGGCCATCGTCGAGCAGGAGATCGCCGCGTCGGGCGCCGGCATGGGCGGGTGCAGCGCGGTGCACATCGGCATCTTCGGGTTCCACCCGATCATCGAGCACGGCTCGGAGTCGCTCAAGCAGCGGTTCCTGCCGCGGGCGGCCAGCGGCGACCTGCACGTCTCCTTCGCCGTCACCGAGCCCGACGCGGGCACCGACACCACGAACCTCGCCACCTTCGCGCGCAAGGTCGACGGCGGCTACCTGGTCACCGGCAAGAAGGTGTGGATCACCAAGGCGCAGGAGGCCGAGCGGATGCTTCTGCTCTGCCGCACCGAGAAGCGCAACCCGGACGCCAAGCGCACCGCAGGCATGACCCTGCTGTTCGCGCCGGTGGACCGCGACCGCGTCCAGATCCGGCCGATCCCCAAGATGGGCCGCAACGCCGTCGACACCAACGAGCTGTTCATCGACGACCTGTTCGTCGCCGACGAGGACGTGGTCGGAGAACCGGGACACGGCTTCCGCACCATCCTCGGCGGGCTCAACGCGGAGCGGGTGATCAGCGCCAGCGCCGCACTGGGCATCGGCCGGGCGGCGCTGCGCCGGGGTACCGACTACGCCAACCAGCGAGAGGTCTTTGGCCGGCCCATCGGCAAGAACCAGGGCATCAGCTTCCAGCTGGCCGAGGCCGCCATTCGGCTCGACGCGGCCGAGGCCGTCGTCACCAAAGCCGCGTGGCTTGTCGACCACGGCATGCCCTGCGGGCGGGAGGCCAATGCCGGGAAGTTCCTTGCCGCCGAGGCCGGCTTCCTCGCCGCCGACACCGCGCTGAGCGTGCACGGCGGTTTCGGCTACGGCAAGGAGTTCCACGTGGAGCGCTACTTCCGGGAGGCCCGGCTCATGCGCATCGCCCCGATCAGCCAGGAAATGGTGCTCAACTACACCGCCGAGCACGTCCTCGGACTGCCACGGAGCTACTGATGCAGCCGTACCGGTCGATCCTCTTCGTTCCTGGGCACAAGCCCGCCTGGGTGAGCAAGGCGCTCGACGTCGGCGCCGACTGCGTCGTGCTCGACCTGGAGGACTCGGTGCCGACCGAGCGCAAGGTCGACGCCCGCAGCATCGTGGCCGACTCGATCCAGCAAATCCGGGAGAGCCGGGAGGTCGGCGACCGGGTCGGGATCTTCGTCCGGGTCAACCCGCTGGACTCCCGCACCACGGGGGCGGACCTGGAGGCCGTCGTGGTGCCGGGGCTCACCGGTGTCTTCGCGCCCAAGATCTCCTGCGCCACGGACGTGCTGCGCTACGACGCGCTGCTCGACCACTTCGAGCAGCGGGGCGGCGTCACCGGGCTGGAGTACATCGTCCCAGTGGAGATGATCGGGGCCATCCAGGACGCCCGCGAGATCGCCCTGGCCTCGCCCCGCGTGGGCGCCATGATCGGCCCGACCGCGGAGCACGCGGACATCGCCCGCGCGGTCGGCTACCAGTGGACACCAGAGGGGGAGGAGACGCTGTACCTGCGTAGCCGGATCCTGCTCGCCTGCAAGGAGGCAGCCATCCACCCGCTGACCGGACTGTGGGAGCGCCTCGACGACCTCGACGGGCTCGCTGCCTTCGCCCGGCGCGGCCGCCAGCTCGGTTTCCGCGGGATGATCGCCATCCACCCGAGCCACGTCGCCACCATCAACGCGGCGTTCACCCCCACCCCGGACGAGGTGGCCTTCCACGAGGGGCTCATCGCCACCTACGAGGAGGCGGCGGCCAACGGTGACGGCGCCGTCCGCTACCGGGGCGCGCACATCGACGCCGCCCACGCCGACACCGCCCGGGACTGGCTGGCCCATGCCCAGTCGCTTCCTGCAACCACGTCCGAGGGAGGTTCCTGATGCGCGGGCTGTACTACGAGGAGTTCGAAGTCGGCCGGGTCTACCGGCACCCCTTCACCCGGACCGTCACCGAGAGCGACAACGTCCTGTTCACCTCGCTCACGATGAACACCCAGCCGCTGCACCTCGACCACGAGTTCGCCAAGAAGACGGTGCACGGGCGCCCGTTGTTCAATAGCCTGTTCACCCTGGCCCTGGTCGGCGGCTTCCACGTGCTCGAGCTGACTTTCGGCACCACGCTGGGCAACCTCGGGTACGAGTCGGTCAAGTTTCCCCGGCCCGTGTTCCACGGCGACACGCTGCGCGGCGAGACGACGATCCTCGACAAGCGGGAGTCCAAGAGCCGCACCGACTCGGGCATCGTCTGGTTCGAGCACCGCGGCTACAACCAGCACGACGAGCTGATCATGATCTGCACCCGAACGGGCCTGATGTCCAAGAGCCCCGAGCACGGCGGCAGCACACCTGCGATCACCGGCGACGGACCCGCCGCCCCCGCACCAAAGGAGGCCACCCCATGACGAGCATCACTACCGCGGCCGGGCTGCGCGACTGGGTCCCTGGAACCCGGGAGCTGACCATCGACGGCGCGCTCGTGGCAGGCGAGGGACCGGTCATCGAGGCGGTCAACCCCACAACCGAACAGGTCACCGCTGCGGTCGCCACGGCCACCACCGGACAGGTCGACGACGCCGTCGACGCGGCGCGGCGGGCGTTCCCCCGCTGGGCTGCCACCAGCCCCGCCGAGCGCAGCGCCGCCATCTCGCGGCTCGCCGACGTGATGGAGTCCCACGTCGACGAGCTGACCGCGGCGATCGTCAACGAGGTCGGCACCCCGGTCGCGTTCGCCGAGGCGATGCAGGTCCGCCTCGGCATCACCCACCTGCGCTGGCAGGCTGAGGCGGCCCTGATCGACCGGACCGCACAGCTCGGTGCCTGGCACGACCCGGTGCTCTCCTACTCCGAGGTGGCCTACCGCCCGGTCGGCGTCGTCGCCTGCATCACCGGCTACAACTACCCGCTGAACCTGGCGATTTTCAAGTTCGGCGCGGCGATGGCCGCCGGCTGCACCTGTGTGCTGCTGCCCTCCCCGCGCACCCCGCTGACCACCCTATGGCTGGGAGAGCTGTTCGCGGAGGCGGACATCCCGCCCGGCGTACTCAACGTGGTCATCGGCGACGGTCCCGACGTCGGGGTGCACCTGACCACCCACCCCGGCGTCGACCGGGTCTCGTTCACCGGCTCCGACGCCGTCGGTGCCCGCATCATGGAGCAGGCGGCGGGCACCCTCAAGGGCGTCACCCTGGAGCTGGGCGGCAAGTCACCCAATATCCTGCTGCCGGGGGTCGACGCGGCCGGGCTGGCCCGCGACATCCACCTGCGGTGGGCACGCAACGGCGGGCAGGGGTGCGCCGCGCTGGCCCGGATGCTGGTCCACGAGAGCCTCCTCGACGAGTTCCTGGCCGCCTCGACGGACGCCTTCACCGCACTGCGCGTGGGGGACCCGTGGGACCGCGACGTCAACATCGGACCGATGATCCGTGCCGATCACCGGGCGCGGGTGCAGCAGTTCATCGACGACGGACTGGCCGACGGCGGGCAGATTGCGCTCTCGCTGGACACCCCGGTGCCCGAGCAGGGCTACTTCGTCAACCCGGTGGTGTTCACCGGGCTGGCCCACGACAACCGGCTGGTGCAGCAGGAGGTGTTCGGTCCGGTGGGCGTCGTGGTGCCCTTCGCCACCGAGGAGGAGGCGGTCCGGCTGGCCAACGACACCGCCTACGGGCTCGCCGCGAACATCTACACCCCGGACGTCGAGCACGGCCGGGCCCTGGCGGCGCGGCTGCGCTCCGGGACCGTCTGGATAAACGGGGGCGGCAACATGCGCCCGGACGCGCCGTTCGGCGGCTTCGGCCGCTCGGGCGTGGGCCGAGAGATCGGCGAGTGGGGCGTGCGCGAGTACCTCGAGGCGCAGCACGTGCAGTGGCGGCCATGACCGGCTCCGGCCCGCCGCTCGCGGGTGTCACCGTGCTCGAGCTCGGCACCATGTACGCCGCGCCCACGTGCGGGCGGATGCTGCGCGACTTCGGGGCCCGGGTGATCAAGGTGGAGGACCCCGCCGCCGGTGACTTCGCCCGGCAGTGGACCCCGATCGTCGAGGGACTCTCCGTCGGGTTCGCGCGGCTCAACTCGGGCAAGGAGTCGATCGGGATCGACCTGCGCCGCCCGGAGGGGCGTGACCTGGTCCGCCGGCTCGCCGCGAAGGTCGACGTCGTCCTCGAGTCCTTCCGGCCGGGCCGCCTGGAGGAGTGGGGGCTGGGCTACGACGTGCTCTCGGCCGACAACCCCGGACTGGTGCTGACCCGGATCTCGGGGTTCGGCCAGACCGGGCCCTACCGGGCGCGGCCGGGGTTCGGCACCGTGGCCGAGACGGCGAGCGGCTACGCCTTCGTCAACGGGTGGCCCGACAGCCCGCCCACGTCACCACCGTTCGGCTTCGCCGACTCGATCGCCGGACTCTCGGCCGCTTACGGTACGACCACCACGTTGTTCAACCGAACCCGGACCGGGCGTGGCGACGTGGTCGACGTCGCGCTGTACGAGCCGCTGATGTTCATCCTCGGCGACATCGTCACCAATTTCACCGCCAGCGGGCACGTGCAGCAGCGGGTCGGCAACGGCTCGGGCTCGGCGTCACCCCGGGGGATCTACCAGGCGGCCGACGGGAAGTGGTTGGCCATCGCGGCCTCTAACCAGCGCATCGCGATGCGGCTGTTCGCCACGATGGGCCGACCGGAGTTCTGCGACGACCCCCGCTTCGCCACCAACGAGGCTCGGATGGCCCACAACGAGGAGCTACAGGGTTATGTCACCAAGTGGGTGGCGCTGCGACCGCGGGAGGAGGTACTCGCCGACCTCGACGCGGACGAGGTGGTGGCTGCCCCGGTCAACGACGCCCGCGACATCGTGGCCGACCCGCACTTCCGGGAGCGGACCCTCGTCGACCTGGCCGGCACCGTGCTGGGTGACGCCCTCGTTCCCGGCCCCGTCCTGCACCTCAACAGCTACGGGGGTCCGGTCTACGACGGCGTCCCCGAGGTCGGCGAGCACAGTGCGATAGTGCTGCCCGAGCTGTTGGGCCTGTCCGCGCAGGAGATGACCACGCTGGGTGCCGACGGCGTCATCGGGCCCGCGGCGGAGGTCTGATGAGCGCGCCCTCAGCCCGCCCGGGCCCCGCCGTCGACCTCACCGACCGGGTCGCGCTGGTCACCGGCGGTAGCCGCGGTCTGGGCCGCGAGATCGTGCTCGGGCTGGCCGCGGCCGGCGCCGACGTCGTCATCGCCAGCCGCGACCTCGCAAGCTGCGAGGCCACCGCCGAGCAGGTCCGGGCGGAGACCGGTCGCCGGACGCTGTCGGTCAGCGCACACGTCGGCCGGTGGGACACCCTCGACGCCCTGGTCGACACGGTCTACGGCGAGCTCGGACGCTGCGACGTGCTCGTCAACAACGCTGGCATGAGCCCGCGCTACGACACCGTCGCCGACATCAGCGAAACGCTGTTCGACAAGGTGCTCGGTGTCAACCTCAAGGGACCGTTCCGACTTGCGTCCCTCGTCGGCACCCGGATGGCCGCCGGGGGCGGCGGCTCGATCATCAACATCAGCTCCACCGGGGCGGTACGTCCGCGAGCCGACATCGTGCCCTACGCCGCGGCCAAGGCCGGCCTCAACGCTGTCACCGCCGGCCTGGCCCACGCCTTCGGTCCCACGGTGCGAGTGAACGCGATCATGTGCGGAACCTTCCTGACCGACGTCAGCACCGCCTGGGACATGGACGCCTTCGCCCGCCGCTCCGCCAGCTTCGCGTTGCGCCGCGGTGGGCAGCCCGCCGAGGTTGTGGGCACGGCGCTGTACTTAGCAGGGAGCTGGTCTTCCTACACCACCGGAGCGGTGCTCACCGTCGATGGTGGACAACCATGAGAGGGGAGCACGAATGATCATCGACGTGCACTGCCATGCTTGGCCCGACGAGCTGGCGGCGCGGGCGCTGGGCCCCCGGGTACCGCAGCTGCCCCGGGTGGGCGACGGCAAGATCAGCACCCTGCCCAGCGTGCTCGCCGAGTCCGGTGTAGACCGGGGTGTGCTGCTGGGCATCGCGGACTCGGCCAAGTACGTGACCGGGACAAACCGTTTCGTCGCGAGGTCGCGTGGCGGGCCGCTGGTCGGCTTCGGAACCATCCACCCCGACCTGTCGGTCGAGGAGAACTTGGCCAGCCTCGGGGACAACGACATCCGCGGGGTCAAGCTGCACTCGCTGTTCCAAGGGTTCGCCTACGACGACCGGAGGGTGTGGGACGTGCTGGAGGCCTTCGGCTCTGATATCGCGGTCATCGCTCACGTCGGTGGCGGTGGTGACCGGGTAAGCAACGAGCGGGCCACCCCGGGCATGATCCGGGACATCGTCCGACAGTTCCCCGACCTGCGCATGATCGCCTGCCACTTCGGTGGGTACCACCAGCTCGACGAGGCGGAGGAGGACCTGTTGGGGGAAAACGTGTACCTAGAGACCTCGTGGCCGCCGAGCCTGGCTACCCTCGCGCCCGAGCGGGTACGAAAGATCATCAGCCGCCACGGCGCGGATCGGGTCGTGTTCGGCTCCGACTGGCCGATGGCCGACCCCGCCGCCGAGATCGCCGCGGTTCGAGCCCTTGGGCTCTCCGACGATGACACGGAGGCGATCTTGGGTGGTAACGCCGCGCGCCTGCTCGGCCTCGCCGAGGACGGAGGTGCCGCGTGAGTTCGGCAGCCGATAGCGTGCTGGTGACGCAGCGCGGTGAGGCCACTTGGATTACCCTCAACCGCCCAGAGCGGCGCAACGCCTACGACCCTGAGATGGCTGAGCTGGTCGTGGCCGCGCTGGACGCGAGCACCTCAAGCCGCGCGGTCGTGGTCACGGGCGCGGACGGGAGCTTCTGTGCCGGTGGCGCGCTGGGCTCGCTCTCCGAGCCGGACGTGACCACTATGCGCGGTCTCTACCGCGGGTCGTTGCGGTTGTTCGACGCCATCCGTAATCACCCCCGACCGGTGATCGCCGCGGTTAACGGTGCGGCGGCCGGCGGCGGCAACGAGCTGGTCGTGGCCTGCGACCTGGCGATCGCTGCGGAGTCGGCCACCTTCGGCCAGACCGGGCCGAAGGTGGGTAGTGCTCCGGTCACCGGCGCCACCAACGTCCTCGGTGTGCAGATCGGGGAGAAGCGTGCCAAGGAGATGGCCTTCCTGTGTCGGCGCTACACCGCCGCGCAGGCCCTGGAGCTCGCGCTGGTGAACCGGGTCGTCCCCGACGGCGACCTCGTGGCCGCGGTGGACGAGCTGGTCGGCGAGCTGGCACGGCTCTCCCCGCGGTACCTGGAGATCGCCAAGGTCAGCTCCAACGTGTGGTGGAACGCGGCGCGGGACTCCTTCACCACCGGGCTGGGGATGCTGGTGCAGGCCATCGGCAGCCCCGACATGGCCGAGGGCGCGCAGGCGTTCCTAGAGAAGCGTTCCCCGCAGTTTCCGGCTCCGGACGTTTAACGCCCGCGCCGGGCGGGATCAGTCGGCGGTCTCGTAGGCGGTGATGGTGACGCCGGCCTGAGCGAAGCTCGCCATGTCCGCGGTGCCCTGCCGGCCCAGCTCAGAGCCCATCGACGACAGCGCGGTGTCCTTGTCAGGGAAGTCGAGGACGGCGACGGCGAAGTACTCCGGGCGGCTGCCGTCGGGCGCCTCGCAGGCGCCCCAGGTGTACTCCGCCAACCCCGGCATGCGGGCTGCCAGCGGGGCATGGGTGGTGCGGTAGTGGGCGAGGAACGCCTGGGGGTCCTCTGGGTGGTGGTAGCTCACGACGAGTCGGTACATCGGGTGCCTCTCTCTCCCCGGGGCCGTGTGCCCCGGACGCGTTGATGATGGACGCAGCCCCGCGGTCGGCTCACGCCCGCGGTTCACCGCGGCCGTTCCCGGCGATCTTGCGGCTGTCGTGACTGACCCGGCGCCCGGTGGGTGTGACTTCCAGTACGGCGCGGCGCGGGCTGTCCAGCAGGCGGACGAAGGCCGCCGGGTCGGTCGCGGCCATGCGGGTCGCGAAGGCCGGGTAGAACCACTGCTTGGTCGCACGGTCTTCGTGCACGACGACCTCGGCCTGCACGGCGACCATTCGGCGACCGGGCAGGGACGTGCCGCGGTTGTCGACCACGAGGGTCAGCCGCGGGTCTAAGCGGAGCGACTCCAGGTGGTCCCGGCCGCCGACCGCGGTGAGCCAGAACTGACCGCCGCACCGCAGGAAGCTCATCACCACCGCTGTGGGCCAGCCGGTTCGGGAGGTATAGGAGACGGTGCACTCGGTCTGGGCGTCGTAAAGGTCCTCCTGGTCGGCGCGCGCGAGCGCGGTGCCGCGGAGGTCCTCGATGTCGCGGACGCCGACGAGCGGTCGGTTGTCGGTAGACACGGCCACCTCCAAACCCTTGTAATCCTGCGCATGGTCTGACTGGATGGTGGCACACGTCTCGTTCGCTGTCACGCAGGAGGATGTATGCGCGACCCCATCACCCTCGGCGACTGGCTGGCCGTCGCGGCCGGACGGGCTCGCGCCGACGCCGGCGCAACGGTCGACGGCGAGCAGAGCACCTGGCGGGAGCTGGACGCCGCCGCCGACCGTGCGGCCGCCGGTTTCCTGGCGCTCGGGCTACGCCCAGGCGACCCGGTCTGCGTGCTGATGCACAGCAGCGTGGCCGCTCTCACGGTCTGGTTCGGACTGGCGCGGGCCGGGCTGATCGAGGTCCCGCTCAACCCGGCGAGCGGTGAGACACTGCTGCGTTACCTCCTCGAGCACGCTGGGGCGTCGGTCGTGGTATGCGACGCCGAGATGGTCTGCGCCGTCTGCCTCGCCGCGCCACCCGCCGTACGAACCCTGGTCGTGAACGGCGAGGGCGACCCGGCAGGTCCCGGCATTGCCGGCTGCGACCTGGCCGAGCTGCTCGGCACCACCCCCACCCGCCTGCCCACCGTCGATCCATCCACCCCGACCGTGGTTCTCTACACCTCGGGAACCACCGGGCCGCCGAAGGGGGCGCTGCTCTCGCACCGGGCTAACGTGAACCTGGCCCGGCACACCGTCGAGCTCCTGGGCTATACCCGCTCCGACAAGCTCTACAGCGTCTTCCCGCTGTTCCACTCCAACGCCCGCTGCTGCAGCGTTATGGCCGCGGCCGAGGCCGGAGCAGACCTGGTCATGGACCGTGGCTTCTCCGCCGGCCGGTTCTGGGACACCTGCCGAACGAACGGGATCACTGCGTTCAACTACCAGGGCGCGATGATGAGCATCCTGCACAAGCAGCCGGCCCGGCCCGACGATGCGGACAACCCGGTGCGGCTCGCCTTCGGTGCGCCTTGCCCACCTGAGATCTTGGAGGCTGTCGAGAAGCGTTTCGGACTGGCACTCACCGAGATCTACGGCAGCACCGAGGTCTCCATCGTCACCGACATGCCGCCCCGCGACCGGCGTATCGGCTCCGCGGGAACCGCGTCGGTCAACTACACGGTCGCCGTCGTCGACGAGCACGATGACGAGGTGCCGCCAGCAACCGCCGGGGAGATCGTGGCCCGGCCGAACGCCGCCGGATGGATGTTCGACGGTTACCTCGGCAACCCGGAGGCCACCGCCGCCAGCTGGCGCAACCTCTGGTTCCACACCGGCGACCGCGGGTACCTCGACGAGGACGGCTTCCTGTACTTCCTCGACCGGATATCGGACTCCATCCGTCGGCGTGGCGAGAACGTCTCCTCATGGGAGGTCGAGCGCGTGGTGGCAGAGCACCCGTCGGTCGGCCAGGTCGCCGCCTACGGTGTGGCCTCCGAGCTGTCCGAGCAGGAGGTCGCCGTGGCAGTGGTACCCAACCAAGGCCAGACCGTGGATCCCGCCGCCGTGGTCGAGCATTGCCGAGGCGCGTTGACCGCATTCGCCCTGCCCCGCTACGTCCGGGTCCTCGACGCCCTGCCGCTCACCCCCAGCCAGCGGGTGAAGAAGTTTCAGCTCCGCGCCGACGGCGTGGCGCCGGGCACCTGGGACCGGGAGGACCACTGATGGAACGCCTGCACCGCACCGAACCCGAAGCCGGGGTCATGATAGTGACGTTGAGCCGACCGGAGCGGCTCAACGCCATGGACCAGCACTTCTTCCGCGAGCTCCACGAGCTGATGTCGGGTCTCGGGGTGGACGACGGCGTGCGGGCAGTGGTGCTGACAGGCAGCGGCCGCGCCTTCTCCGCGGGCGGGGATATCGACATGTTCGCCGGGCTCGACGGTGACGTGACGCGGGTCCGCCCCCACCTGCGACTGGTCTACGATGCGTTCTGCTCGGTCGAGCGCTGCGCGGTCCCCGTCATCGGCGCGGTCAACGGGCTGGCGTTCGGCGGTGGCACCGAGCTCGCGCTGGCCTGTGACATCGTGCTCGCTGCGCAGTCTGCCCGGTTCGCCTTCAAGGAGCCCACCGTGGGACTGACCCCCGGCTACGGCATCGTCCGCGCGCCCGAGGTGATGGGGCGGCACTGGACGCGCTACCTCGCGCTGAGCGGGCGAGAGATCGACGCCGCCCAGGCCGAGCGGATCGGGCTCGTGCAGGAGGTGCATCCGGACGACGAGTTATTGCCGGCCGCCGTGGCGCTGGCGACGGAGATCGCCGCCAACCCGACCTTAGCGGTGCAGGTCGGCAAGGCGTTCGTCAACCGCGACGCGGTCGGTGGGTTCAACGAATCGGTGGAGGCCGTGGCCCTGCTGTTCGGCACTCCCGAGCATCGCGATGCCGTGGCCGCGTTCCGCGCCGCGCGTGGTCGGTGAGCGCTGGTCGACCCGCGAAGTGACGGACCCCGAGGGAGCACCGATAGCGGTTGACACAGTGTCGCCTGCTCCCGCGGCCTAGGTAAAAATGCCAAGGTTGTAGGAGGTGGAGCAGTGACGGATCTGGTGGGACGCGAGCGAGATCTTCTCGCGTTGCTGCGGGAGAAGATCCACGCCGCCTTCGAGCGAACGGGGACCTGGGGCTGGACGCGTTCAGCAACATCACCGCGGTACCTGATGCGATGTCTGCCGCGCTGCCCACGGTGCACCTCGACGACGAGATCGTCGGCCCGTTCTACGACTCGACCGCCTCGGCGATGTGGGGGTGAGTCGTCAAGCCGTGCCGAAGCGCGTTGCGTCGGGGACGGTGATCGCATCCTTGCTCGCCGACGGTGCGCGGGTCTTTCCGACCCTGGCAGTTCATCCGGGAGGGCACCGTGTAACTGGCACTGCTCGGGGTGTAGAGGCACTTGCGCACTGGGGGCGACGCGAGGACACAGAGCTGGATACCGCCCTCAGTCCCGGTAGGTGTCCCAGGTGGGGGAGGTTTCCGGGTAGTCGGCCGATTCCGGGGTGGTGTGCGGCCACTGCATCCGCTGGACCGAGCCGAAGCTCTCCGCCATCCGGGCGGCGGGCACCGCGTACATGAAGGTGATAGAGCGCCGCGCGAACAGCCACCGTCCGTCGACGCAGCGGTAGTTGTCCTCGTAGCGGAACGAGGCCAGGACCAGCGTGCTGCGGGTGGCGAGCTCTGCGTGACCGTGCGACCACCCGGACGCCGTGGCGTCGTCGTGGCGCACGACGACGCCCGGGTGCGGGGTGTGCAGCATCGTGCGGTAGGTGTCGAAGCTGTTGACGTAAGCCGCTCGGATGGCCGTGGCCCCGATGGCGGCGGCGCCACGGCGCTCGAAGACCCCGTCTGGGGTGTAGCAGCCGACGACGGTGTCGATGTCATGATCGTCCACTGCCCGTGCGTAAAGCACCCCGAGGTCGTCGATCGCCCGGCGGTCGGCCTGGCCCTGGACGGCCGTGGCCAGCGCGGACCAGTCCCCCTCGGCAGGCGGGGTAATCGTGGTCAGCGCAGCGGTGACCGCCGGCAGGTCGAGCGTCACGTGGCCACCCCCGACGGTGCGGGCAGGGTGCGCAAGACCTCGAGCAGTCGGTCGGGGATGGCCGCCTTGCCGCCCTCCGGGGTGCGGCAGACGAAGGTCATCGTCCCGTGGGCGACCACCTCCTCGCCGCGGACGAAGTCGAAACCGAGAGTGTAGGAGGACGACCCAACCCGGTCGCAGGTGATGTCGATGCGCAGCTCGTCGAACACCCGGACCATCCGCAGGTAGGTGCACTCGGAGTGGACGCCGACCGTGAGCACGCCAAGCTGGTCGGCCAGCTCACCGCTGCGCAGACCGTGCGAGTACAGCCAGAGAGTCTGGGCGCGCTCCATCCACGGGTAGTAGATGGCGAAGTAGGCGATGCCGACGGTGTCGCAGTCGCCGTAGGACAACTGGAAGGAAAGCGGCCGGTACGTCACGACAGCGCCACCGTCGCGCTGCCCGACACGACTGCCTCGCCGCCCACCACCGACAGGGCAACGTCGCAGTCGGCGAGGGTCTTGCCATCCTGCTCGCGGACCGCGGTGACGGCCCCGGTCACCAGCAGCGCCTGCCCGGCCAGCACGGTGCCCAGGAACCGGACCCGCAGCCGCCGGAGCCGGTCCGGCCCGCCTGCCCAGCCGGTGACCGCGTTCATCACGTACCCCATGTTCAGCGGCCCTTGGTTGACCGGTCGGTCCCCCATCCCGAGCGCCCGCAGGGTGACCACGTCGAAGTGGATCGGCGACGGGTCGTCGAGCAGCGCCGCCATCGTCTTCATCTTCTCCGCGCTCACCGCAGGTACGTCCCATGTGGGCAGCTCAGTTCCGACGGTCACAGTCACAGGTCTCTCCGCGGGAAGACGATCGAGTTCCAGCAGGTGGCCACATGCACTCCGTCGCGGGTGTCGGTGAGGTCCATCGAGTAGCCGACGACGTCAAAGACTCCCGTGCGCCGGCCCAACTTCCGCTCGGCCGAGACGATCCCACCGCTGATGCGGTAGGTCGCTCCGACCTGCAGCGGGCGGCGCAACGTGGTCTCGTGCTCGCCGAACACCGGGCCGTCGGCGGCACTGGCCCCGAACCAGTCGAACAGCTCGGCCCACGTCACGCCCATGGCCCCGGTCGCCGCCATCCACGCGAACAGCGGGTGGGCCACCTGCGGTCCTGGGTCCCGCAGGGCGGGCGGCTCGGCCAGCACGGTGTCCGCAAGCAGCCAAGCGCGCCACGGGTCCACCGTGTACTCCCCACCGGGAAACCGGCGCCCGACCTGCTCGCCCAGTGCCTCCTCCGCGAACGCCACTCACACCCCTCGCTCTTGGTCCGACCAGTACGGCCCGCGCAGCTCACGCTTGAGGATTTTGCCGGTGGGCGCCTTGGGCAGCTGGGCGACGAAGTCCACCGAGCGCGGCTTCTGGTAGCCGGCCAGGTGGTTGCGGGCCTCATCGATGATCTCCTGCTCGCTCGTCTGCTGGCCGGGCTTGAGGACGACGACGGCCTTGACCGCTTCCCCCCACTCGTCGTCCGGCACACCGAAGACGGCACACTCCAGCACGGCCGGGTGCTGGTTGATCGCCTCCTCGACCTGCACCGAATAAATGTTCTCGCCACCGGAGATGATCATGTCCTTGGCCCGGTCGACGATGAAGACGTAGCGCTCATCGTCCCAGGTGGCCATGTCCCCGGTCCACATCCACCCGTCGCGGACAGTCCTAGCAGTGAGGTCGGGCTGGTTGAGGTAGCCGGTCATATTCGACTCGGCCTTGACGACGATCTGCCCTGCGGTGCGGCCGTCGTGGGGCACGTCGTTGCCGTCGTCGTCGACCACACGGACCTGGGCGGTGAAGCCCTCGCGCCCGCAGGAGCGCAACCGCTCCGGGTGGTCACCGGCCACGGCACGGATGTGGTCCTCCTGCGAGAGGAACGTCATGCCCGGGCCCTCGGTCTGTCCGTAGCCCTGGATCATGGTGCACGGGAACGAGTCCATCGCAGCACGGACCACCGACGAGGGCATGGGACCGCCGCCATACTGGAAGTTGCGCAGGCTGGACAGGTCGTAGGAGGTGAAATCCGGGACCGCCATCATCCAGTTGATCATCGTAGTGATACCCAGAAAGGCCGAGACCCGCTCCTCCTGGATGATCTCGAGGGCCTGTTGTGCCTCGAAGTTGACCAGCACCAGTGGGCAGCCGTGCTTGCTGTAGTTCATCGCCAGCACGATCGGGATGTGGTACATCTGCCCGGTCAGCATGTAGACGTCACTGGGCACGATGCGCTCCGCGACCGTCTGGGCGAGCATCCCCGCGGCGGCGCTGCGGTGCGAATGCATGGCGCCCTTCGACTTCCCGGTGGTACCTCCGGTGTAGAGGATGAAGAACGGGTCGTCGTCGAGCACCGACGGGGCCCAGATCGGCTCGTCGTCGGACGCCGACTCCACCAGCCGCGCGAAGCTTCCGTCGCCGGCGTCGCCGAACTGCAACCAGTGGGAGACGTCCACCTCGCGCTGCAGCGCCTCGACGTTCTCACGGAACTCGGCTGAGCTGATCACCGCCTTGGGGGCAGCGTCGGCGACGACGGCGGCCAGCTCCGGGCCGGCGAGGCGCCAGTTCAGCGGCTGCAGCACCAAGCCCGCCCGGCCGGCGGCGAAGTAGAGCGCCGAGTACTCCGTGCAGTTGCGGGAGAGCACCGCGAACCGGTCACCGGAGGTGAGTCCGAGCCCACGCAAACCGTTGGCCAACCGGCGTACGAGCTCGTCGAACTCGGCCCACACCACGCGCCGTTGGTTGGGCACGTCGACGATCGCCTCGTTGCGGGGAGTGAGCGCAGCCCACTTCGCGGGGATGAGTCCCTGATTCATCTGCTTCTCCCGTTCCGCTCGTCGTCAGTAGGGCAGGTCGAGCTGGATGTGGCGCTTGGTGAACCGCCAGGCGCCATCCGCCTCCCGGCGCAGGTCATCGTCGTAGAGAGCGGTGGAGAGGACCCTGGCGGCGCCGTCCTTGATACTGATCAGGGTCAGGTACGAGCGCACCGAGGCCGTCGCGTCGTCCTCGGACACCACGACGAGATTCGTGGTGACGTGGCGGCGCCTGTCAGTCTGGCCGGCGACGCTGTCGGTCATCAGCTTCATCACCGCCTCCTTGCCCTCGAACGGGCCGATCATGTCGCCGTCGCCGATGCGCATCGAGAGCACGGCGTCGTTGGTGAAGGTGTCGGCCATCTCCTCCATCTCGTTGTCGTCGAAAGCGATGGTGTAGCGGTTGATGACGTTCTCGATGTCACCGCGTGCGGACATGCCGTCTCCTAGGGTTGGCCGGCCTTATTGCCGGCGTGGTGGGGGATGCGTCGGTCGGGTACATGGCGGCCTCGCTACTTCACGAAGGCGCCGGCGTCGACCGGGAAGACCACCCCGGTCACGTACCGGGCCTCATCACTGGACAGAAAGAGCACCGCGTTGCTGATGTCCACCGATTCGATCCACGGCACCGGCAACGTGTTCAGCGACAGGAACCCCGGCATCGCCTTCTCCTGACTGGGCTCCGGGTCGCCGGGGCTGAACATGGCCCAGGTGCCGGGGTTCTGGATCATGATGGTGTCCACGTTGGTCGGGTGGATGGTGTTCACCCGGATGCGGTGGGGGCCGAGCTCGTTGGCCAGCGTGCGCATCAGCCCGACCAGACCGTGCTTGGCCGAGACGTAGTGAGCGACGTTCTGGATCCCCTTGAGCCCACCGATCGAGCTGGTGAACAGGATCGTCCCGCCCCGGTCGGCCTCGATCATTGACGGGATCGCGACCTTGGCGGTGTGGAAGACGCCGGTCAGGTTGACGTCGATCATGTCCTTCCACTGCTGGGCGGAGAGCTCCCATGCCTTGCCGTAGGTGGCAATCCCGGCGTTGGCGACCACCGCGTCGACGTGGCCCAGCTCGGCGAGGCCCTCGTCAAAGGCAGTCTGAAGGCCGTCGAGGTCCCGGACGTCGGCACGGCGCGCGACGATCCGGCGATCCAGCGCCTCCACTTGGCGCACCGTCTCGTTGAGCTCGTCCTCGGTGCCCAGCGAGTAGTAGGGGGTCACCGTGTCGATGTCGGCGCAGATGTCGACGGCGATGATGTCCGCGCCCTCCTGCGCTAAGCGCAGCGCGTGACTGCGACCCTGGCCCCGCGCCGCCCCGGTGATGAAGGCGACCTTTCCGTCCATGCGTCCTGCCATCTGTGCGCTCCTAGGTGGGTGGGTTGATGGGGTGGCGGTGGTCAGAAGGCGGGGTCGAACTCGACGAGGAGGCTCGGGACGCCGCGGGTGTAAAGGCCAGCCTCCTGCGGTCGGAGGCCGGGCTGGAACCGCAGCCCGGGCATCCTGTCGAGCACCAGGTTCAGCGCCACGGTCATCTCGGTCCGCGCCAGCAGCGAGCCCACGCAGAAGTGGCGTCCGAGGATGAACTGGACGTGGTTGGCCGCTCCGCTGAATGCGCGGGCGACGTCGAGGTCGGTGCGGAAGATGTCGAAGACGTCCGGGTCGGCGAACTGGCGGTCGTCCCGGTTGGCCGCCGCGAGCATCAGGATGCACGTCGCCTCCGCCGGGATGGTGGTTTCGCCGACTTCCACCGGTGCCTCGGTCTGGCGCATGATCATGTGCACCGGGCCGGAGTGGCGCAGAGTCTCGGCGATAACCGCGTCGACCAGGCTGCGGTCCGCGCGGACCGCCTCGAGCTGCTCGGGGTGGGCGATGAGGTCGGCGATCATGCTGGCGATGGCCTTGTCGGTGGTCTCCCCGCCGGCCACCAGCAGCAGGCTGACGAACGCCTTGATCTCCTCGTCGGACATCTGCTGACCGTCGACCTCGGCTCGGCACAGGCGGGAGAGCAGGTCCTCGCCGTCGCCGGTGCGCCGCTCCCGGATGATCGGAAGCATGTACTCCTGCAGGTCGGCGCGGGTCTGGTCGGCGGCTGCGGTGACCGCGGGGTCGCCCGCCAAGTTGTTCAGGTGGGCCATGATCGAGTGGTACCAGCCGTGGAAGCGCTGGTGGTCGCTCTTGGGCAGACCAAGCATGTCGACCATGACGTTGATCGGAAACCAGGTCGTGAACTCGGACACCAGGTCCACGCGGCCTCGCGGCGCGATCTCGTCGACGAGTTGGGCGGCAGTGCGCTCGACGACACCCGCCACCAGCTCCACCGCGTTCCGGGTGATCACCGGTAGGAAGCGCTCGAGGCCCTTGCCGCGGAAGAATGGGTTGAGCAGCGCCCGGTGCGTCGAGTGCTCGGTGCCCTCCATCTGCAGGATCGTCCGGCCGTGGATCGGCTCCAACTGCCAGTCGTAGTTGCGGCTGGAGAAGGCGGGACTCTTGAAGGCACCCGCGACGTCGGCGAACCGACTGATCAACCAGCTCTGCGTCGGCTCGTGCCAGAGCACCGGGTAGTGGTCGCGAAGGGTGGCGTGGAACGGGTACGGGTCAGCGACGAAGTCGCCGGACAGGATGTCCGGCGGCGGTGCGACGAGGTCGGGCTGGCTTGTCACTGCGGGCTCCTGTCGCGGCCACGGCGTCGTGGACTATTGATGATCACCATAAACACAGTATGAGCCGGATCACAAGGCCTTGTGCATGGGCACGCGCCGCTCAGATCCGCTTGGCGGATGACACGCCCGCCCGCACGGCACCCGGGGCGAGGCGGCGCTCGCCCGGGGTGAACGTCACCGGGATGCGCTGCCAGCCGGTGTTGACGCCCTGGCGCGGGTAGCGCTCCAGCGCATCGACGTCGACCACGTAGTCAGGCATCCGCCCGAGCACCTGGAGCAGCATCTCCTTGGCCATTCGCTTGCCCAGGTGAGACCCGGCGCAGCGGTGAATCCCGACCCCGAATGCGAGGTGCCGGTTGGGCCAGCGATGGATGTCGATGTTGTCCGGGTCGTCGAAGTGCGCCACGTCGCGGTTGGCCGACGACCACGCCAGCAGCGCCCGGTCACCTGTTCTCACCGGACAGCCTTGGAACTCGGTGTCCTGCACCACCGTGCGGGCCAGCGCCTGGGTGGGGGAGAAGTAGCGCAGGAACTCCTCGAGCGCGTGGTCCATCAGCGACGGGTCGTCGATCAGCTCCTGGCGGACCTCGGGGTGCTGGTAGAGCCACACCAGGGTCTGGCTCACGAGCGAGGCGGTCGTGCCCACGCCTCCGCTGATCAGCAGTTCAACGATGGAGAAGACCTCCTCCTCGGTGATCGGGCGGCCGTCGACCTCTGAGTGGATCAAGTAGCTGATGACGTCCTCGCGCGGCTCGGCCTTGCGCGCGGCGATGACCTCGCGCATCTGTTCCGAACAGCGCGGCAGGTCCTCATTGATTGCCCGCTGGTAGACCGGGCTGTCCTGCTCCTCGGCCAGCGTGGCGTGGTGGGAGCGGGAGTAGACCTGCCAGTCCTCGACCGGGAGCCCGAGCCAGTCGATGGTGACGATGGACGGGACCCCGACGACCTGGGCGAGGTCGGCCTCGCCCAGGTCGATCATCTCATCGACGAACCACGTCGTCCACGTCACGATCATGTCCTCGACCTTCGCGACCGCGGCCGGGGAGGCGATCGGGTTGACCACCTTGCGGAAGCTCCGGAACTCCGGCGGGTCGAGCTCGATGGGGATATGCTTGTGCATCGGGGTCTTGGGGATGACCACCGACAGACCCTCACCGCCATACTGGTCGAGGCGTTGCGACGAGAAGACGTCGTCGTCGCGGGCGGCCTCGAACACCGACTCGTAGTCGCTGAGCACCCAGAATCCACCGTAGGACTGGCTCCACGCCATCGGGTGGGTCGTTCGGAGCGCGCGGTAGCTGCCTGCGGGGTCGTCGGCGTGCTCAGCGGAGTGCTGGTCGAAGTGGACGATCGGGCATCGGTCCGTGCTCGTCATGTGCTCCTCCTAGCCGGGAAACCTCTCTGTATGATAATGGTGATACTAGTTTGGCGTTGTCAACGCCAGCCCCTGCGGGTCGGTCAGAATAGGAGGACACGATGCGAGTCTCAGTCGATCTCAACGCCTGCCAGGGGCACGGTCTCTGCCACATGAGCGCCCCCGACGTCTTCGAGCTCGACGACGAGGACGGTCACTCCATCGTGAAGGCGGATCCGGTCCCGCCTGAGCAGGAGGCCGCTGCCCAGCTCGCGGTCGACAGCTGCCCCGAGCGCGCGATCACGGTCCTCTGAGGTGACGGCGCTGTGACCCGAACACCTGGCAGAATCGCGTGACGTCGCTGCAGCTGGACCCGGCGCCGGAGTCCGAGGCCGCCGAGAAGGTGCGGCTGCAGGTGCGCGAGTTCCTGGATGCCGAGCGAGCGGCCGGCTGCTTCACCAGCCACGTCGACACTTGGCTGTCCGGGGTGGACCCGACGTTCTCCCGCAAGCTGGGCGAGCAGGGCTGGCTGGGCATGACCTGGCCGGCGGAGTACGGCGGGCACGAGCGCAGCGCGATGGAGCGCTACGCCGTCACCGAGGAACTCCTGGTGGCGGGCGCCCCCGTGGCCGCGCATTGGATCGCCGACCGTCAGTCCGGGCCGAATCTGCTTCGCTACGGGACCGAAAAGCAGCGCCGCGAGATCCTTCCGCGCATCGCGGCCGGAGCGTGCTTCTTCGTCATCGGTATGAGCGAGCCCGACTCTGGCTCCGACCTCGCCTCAATCCGCACCCGGGCCACCCGAAGCAGCGACGGGGACTGGGTGGTCAACGGGGCCAAGGTCTGGACCTCGAACGCCCACCACAGCCACTACGCGATCACGTTGGTCCGCACTGCGCCTGCCGACTCAGCCGACCGGCACGCCGGAATGAGCCAGCTGCTCGTCGACCTGTCACTGCCCGGCATCACCATCAACCCGATCCGGCTGCTCGACGGTGGCCACCACTTCAACGAGGTGGTGTTCGACGACGTCGTCGTTCCCGGCGACATGCTGCTGGGACAGGAGGGCGCCGGGTGGCACCAGGTCACCGCGGAGCTGGCGTTCGAGCGCAGCGGCCCCGAACGCTTCCTCTCGACGTTCCCGCTTCTGGCCGAGTTCGCCCGTCGAGCCGGCGCCACCCAGGATCCCGCGCAGCTGGTCACCCTCGGGCGACTCAGTGCGCGATTGCTGTCGCTGCGCCAGCTCTCGACGCGGATCGCGGCGGCGCTGGACCGTGGCGAGCTGCCCGAGATCCCCGCCGCGCTGGTGAAGGATGTGGGAACCACCTTCGAAGGCGACGTCGGCGCCGAAATTCGGCGGGTCGTCGACGTTGCCGCGTCGCTCGACTCGGCCGACCCGCTGGGCCGGGCGTTGGCCGAGGCACAGCTGCACTCGCCGGGATACACCCTGCGCGGCGGGACGAACGAGATCCTGCGTGGCATCGTCGCCCGGGGTCTGGGGCTGCGATGAGCCGGCGGAGCGACGGAGGAATGACTCGATGAGCAGCGAGCAGGACCTCCTCGTCGAGACGGTCCGCGACATTCTTGCCGCCCACGAGCCCATGCCGCTGACCCCTGGGCGGCGGTGGGACGGCGCACTGTGGATGGACTTGGTCGGCGCCGGGCTCACCGGGGTGGGACTGCCCGAGGAGGCGGGCGGCTCCGGGGGCGACCTCGCCGACGCAGTGACCGTCGTGCGCACCCTTGCTGCCGGCGGTGGGGCGGTACCCGCGGCCGAGCAGCTGCTGGTAGCCGGCCCGGCGTTGCTCGAGTCCGAGCTGGGTCTTCCGCCGGTTGCCGAGCCGCTCACGGTTGCGGTCACGAGCTCCCTCCGCGTCTCCCAGGGCAACGGCGGATGGGTGGTGAGCGGTTCTGCCGACGGCGTGGCTTGGGCGGGGGTCGCGCACTGGCTGGCGGTGAGTGCAACGAGACCCGACGGTGACGTCCTCGCACTGGTCGATGTCTCAGGGGCCGACGTCGGTGACGCCGCGAACCTGGCCGGCGAGCCCCGAGGCCGCTACGAACTCGACGCCGCCCCGGCCCAAGTAGGTCCGCTGCCGCCCGACCTGCCGGCGAGGTACGCGCTCGCGAGGGCGGTGCAGCTCTCCGCGGCAGCGGAGACGGTGCTGGCTTGGACGGTGCAGCACGCCGGCGAACGCCACCAGTTCGGTCGGCCGTTGGCAAAGTTCCAGGCCATCCAGATGCAGCTAGCGGAGATGGCCGGCGAGGTGAGCGCGGTGAGCGCCCTGGCCGACGCCGCTGTGCGTCGGCTGGAGCGAGGCGAGCCGATCGCGCTCGCGGCCGCAGCGGCGAAGGTCCGGGCGGGCGAGGCCGTGGACGTCGTTGCAAGCCTCGCTCACCAGGTGCACGGGGCGATCGGCTTCACCCAGGAACACCGACTGCACCACCTCACCACCCGCATGTGGTCGTGGCGCGACGAGGCTGGCAGCGAGCTCGGCTGGGCCCGCTCGCTCGGGGCGGCGGTGGCGGGGGAGGACTACTGGGCGCAACTCACCGCTGTGGTGTGATCCGGCCCGGCTGTACTCGAAGTCCTTGAGATGACTATTTCGTATGGGGCGGTTCGTCTCCATACGATCCCGCCTTCAATCGCGCGGGGGCGGCGGGTCCTCGTGGACGAAGGTGAACCGCTTCCTGCGCGGTGGGAGCCGCATTCGAGCAAGGTCGTGCACCACATCTGGATACGGATGATGTTCGCGCACAGGACATCGGGCCCGTTTCAGGCGTGCGCCGTGTCAAGCATCTCGGTCAGGTTGGCCACCTTCACCCGTTCGGCGCCCCGTAGGCCGCCGCGGCGAACCTCCTCAGCGTCGAGGCGCAGCCATGCTTCCCAGTCCACGAACTGGATGCCGTACGCGGTTAGCGCGGCACGCAGCGCCTCGGGCTCGGGGTGCGTCGGGGCCGGAAGCGAGGGCAGATCGGCCAGCAGCGCCTTGACGGTCTCGTTAGCGTCGCCTTTGTTCGTGCCGATCACCCCGCTTGGTCCACGCTTGATCCATCCGGTGAGGTAGGCGCCCGGCACGGTGACGCCGTCACGCACGACGCGACCACCCTCATTGGGGACGGTTCCTGTGCGCTCGTCGAACGGCAGACCGGGGATCGGCTCGGCGTCATAGCCGATGGCGCGGACGACGAGCCCGACATCGAGGACCTCCTCCTCGCCGGTGCCGACGACGCGGTCATCCTCCATGCGGTTGCGGCGCATGACCACGCCCGACACCCGACCGTGCTCGCCCAGCACCCGCACCGGGCTGCGTAGAAATCGCAGATGGACCCGGCGCGGCCTAGCGGTGGCCTCCTGGGTCGCCCACTCGCTGAGCATCTGCAGGTTCTGCCGCTGCCGCCTGTCGTCCGGCTCACCCACGCCTTCCGCCAACAGTCCGTCGTCGTGCACGAGCACGTCGGCATTAGACAGGTCACCGATTTGGCGCAGCTCGGCGGGGGTGAACCGGACGTGCTGCGGGCCGCGTCGGATCAACACGTGCACGTCGCGTACTGCGCTGCCACGCAGTACGCCGAGCACTGAATCCGGAATGTCCGTCGCGGCCATCTCATCGGCGCTCTTGGCGAGCACGCGCGCGACATCGAGCGCGACGTTGCCAGCGCCGACCACCGCCACCCCAGGGCGGTCCAGGATCGGGTTGACGTCGATGCGGTCGGGATGGGAACAATCCAGCTGACGAATGGCCCCGAACCTAGCGAGCCCGCTAGCTCCTCACCGGGCACGCCCAGATCGCGATCCACCGAGCTGCCGGTGGCGTAGATGACGGCGGAAGTGCTCGCGGAGCACGTCGAGCGGGATCCCGCCCTTCCCTACGCGCACCCCGCCGAAGAACTCGACGCGGGCCTGGCCGAAGGGCCTCTGCAGCACCCGGATCACCGATTTCATCTTCCCGTGATCGGGCGCCACCCCATAGCGGACGAGCCGTAGGGCGTAGGCAACCGGTCCAGCACCTCGACGCCGATCGGCTCGCCCGAGGCGAGTAGGGCGGCCGCGGCGTACAACCCGAACGGGCCCGCCCCAGGCACCGCGACGCGGAATTGTCCGTTTCCCATGCGTAAACTCCCGCTGTGGTGGCTGTGGCTCCAATCCTAGCCGGACTTCGCCCCCCTTGGAATCCCACGACGAGGTTCACGGAAACAGCCCAGGAAAGGCTCTCCGTGCCTCACGTAGGAATGCCCTCGAAATGGTGAGCGTGGTCGGGCTGGTCACGGACCACAGCGGTGAGTACCCCTCGTTGACGGTGGCGCCGCCGACAGCCAGGCAGATCGGTGTCGTTAAGGAATTGGTGAGTCGCTGGGTGCTGCAAGCCTAGGTCGATGGTGGCCAGCGCCCGCTCGGCCGTCAGCGGATCGCGGGTAAGAATTTAGTTCCATCGCGACGCGGTGAGGTATCTGACGAGGCAGCCGCAGGACCCCACCGCCAGCTGCAAACAGCCCACGCTTGACTCGGGCAGACCGAATGTGGCGGCGGTTCTGGCCACAACCAGGTCACAGGCCAGCACGAACCCAGCTCCACCGCGAGGGCAAACCCATTAACAGCGCCAGGTCAACGTCTGGAACTCGTCGAGCCACCCGTCGTGCTGGCGCTAATGCTGGCAGCCAGGTCAATCAGTATTCTATGGGCCTGAAGTCCCAGCTGGAGGTCGCTCATGGCGGCACCCCGCTCTATCGTTGTCGCCGGCGGCGGCCTCGCCGCGACCCGCACGGTGGAGAGACTGCGCGCCCACCACATCGCCGGTCCCATCACGATGGTGTGCGCCGAGCCGCACGTGCCATACGATCGGCCGCCGCTGTCGAAGGAGGTGCTGCGCGGCGAGCGCGACGACACATCTCTGCGGGTCGATTGGAACGACCTCGAACTCGAATTTCGGACCGGCTGCCGCGCCGTGGCTGTCCACGCCGATGAGCGGACGGTACTGCTCGACGACGGCGCCGAAATACCTTTCGACGCGCTAGTCATCGCCACCGGTGCCGAGCCACACACGGTGCCCAGCATCTATGGCAGCGGAGCGCACGTGCTGCGTACGATCGAGGACTCCCGAACGCTGGCCAGCGATATCCGACGCGATGGCCAGCTGGCAATCGTAGGCGGCGGTTTCATCGGTTGTGAGGTGGCCGCGAGTGCCCGAGCGTTGGGGGTGGAGGTCACGCTCGTGGAGCTTCTGAAGGCTCCGCTGGCACGGGTCCTCGGGACCCAGGTCGCCGCCGAGGTGGCTGACATGCACGAGGCAGCGGGGGTGCATCTGCTGTGCGGTATCTCGGTCGTTGAGGCCCGCGGCGAGGGCGCGGACCGGGAACTCCTGCTGTCCGACGGTCGCACCATCGAAGCCCCTGTCGTCCTGGCGAGCGTGGGCGTGCATCCAGCCACGGAATGGCTCGACGGATCCGGAATCGAGGTCGACGACGGGGTCCTGTGTGGCCCGACCGGACGGACATCCGTACCCGGCGTGTGGGCGGCGGGCGATGTCGCCCGTTGGGAGCATCCGCTGTACGGCGCCCACATTCGGCTCGAGCACTGGACCAGTGCTGTGGAGCAAGCCGGCGCCGTCGCCCGCGACATCGCCGGACAACCGACTCCACGGCTGGATGTCCCGTACTTCTGGAGCGATCAGTACGGCGTCAAGTTCCAGATGCTGGGGCTACCCCACCCCGAGGACGAAGTGACGCTGCACCGCGTCGGACCGGCCGGCGACCGGATGTTGGCACTCTACGGGAGGGACGGCCGAATCAGTGGAGCGCTTGGTGTCAGTGTGCCGAAGTGGGTCATGCGGATGCGACCGTTGCTCATGCAGCGGGCGTCCTACGCCGACGCTCTCGCCGCGGCACAAGCGTGACGAACCGCACCCGGGAAGAAACGGGCGCGGGCGGCCCGACTCGCCGAGGCGACGCCGGACTGACGCGGCCCAGCCGCCTACCCGAAGGCGTGTCAGGACTGGTTCGCCCACGTTATGTTGCTTGAAACCGACGTCTCATCAGTAGGCACCGTCTGTGTCACATGTCCAGTTTGGGAGGCCCCTGGATGGGTTGGGAAAAGACGGCACGCACCTCAGATACGGCGGAGGCGTTGGATGGTTCCCGTGTGGCCGCGGAGGTCAGTGGGTTCGTCGGTTTCCATCGGACCGAACGGGTTCGAGCGGCCGAGACTCCAGGCGTCGGTGGGTTGGCGTCGAAAGTGTTCGAACGCAACGGTGTCTGCGAGGGCCAGCCGTTCGTTTTGGGACCGGACGGTGCCTACGACGTTCAGTTGAATCGGTTCTTCCGGGAGCTCGACGGCTGGGGTGTGCGGTCGGAAAACGGGAGGGATGCCTACACCAGGGACATCATGCTGTTCGTGCGTTTCTTGCACGAGTCGCGAGGCGGCACCTCGATTTGGCGCTGCGATGGCGATGACCTGCGCGCCTACAAGAGGGCGCGGCTCCGTGGCGGTGCCGACCACCAGGTCGCGGTGTCGACGTGGCGTAGAGCTGTTGCCGCACTGGATAAGTGGGTGCAATGGGCACGCTATGAACGATTACTGGAGGGGGAACCGTTCCGCTATGTGGACAAGACGGTGATGACCCCGCACGGGCTCAAACCGGTTCGGGTCAACGCCGAGCAGGAGCCTGACGCGCGGTCCGCGCCGATCCGGTTCGTGGCGTTCGAGGACTACCTCCTGTGGCGCAACGTCGGGTTGCGGGGCGAGCTACCCGATGGGACACCCGATCCGACCTGGCGGGGGCGGCACGGTGAGCGCAATTCGTTGTTCGCCGATCTGCTGGTCTACACCGGCATGCGGTTGGGCGAGGCGGCGAGCCTGCTGGTCCCGGAAGTTCCTGTGCTGCTGGGCGAGCGCACGCTCGGGGATCTGCTCATTTCGGCCGCGGTAGCCAAGCGGCACCGGGCCCGGACCGTGTATCTCAACCGCAGGACCCTGCAGAATATGCACCACTACCTCGGCATCGAGCGAGACGAGCTGGTCCAACGGGCGCGGGCGGGGGGCCTCTACCCCGATCAGCCGGATTCGCTGCCGGTGAGGAGGGTGGGGCGGCGAGGGCTGGCCTTCGACGGGACTGCCGGCTCCGCGTCGTACGCGAAGATCGGTGTCGCCGACCGCCGCCGACCGCCGCCGGCTGCTCCGGGTCGGCTCCGACGGCGAGACGATCGAGCCGCTGTGGGTGTGGCTCTCCGCGCAGGGGCGCCCGATGGCGAATTCGGCGTGGCAAGCGGTCTTTCGCCGGGCCAACCAACGGTGCGCACAGTTCGGCATCCCGGTTGAGGTTCACCCCCACGCGCTGCGGCACACGTTCGCGGTGCAGATGCTCGGTCTGCTCCTGCGCCAGACCGTCCGTGCCCTCGGTATGCGGGAGGACCGGCACCTCTCGCACGGGCAGATCAAGCGTCTCCTGATCGGCAATCCGATGCGGAAGCTGCAGCTGCTGCTGGGCCACGCCCAGGAGGCCACGGTGTACACCTACCTCGATGTCTTGGACGAGGCCCAGGAGATTGTGCTGTCCGCGCTCGCCGAGTGGGACGACCAGGCTGCCGCCTTCGATCGCGCCGGCCTTGGTGCGAGGGTGGACCAATGAGTGCCCGCCGTGGACAGCGGGTCCGGTTTCCCTCGGCTGAGCAGATGCTGGCCACCCCGCCGCCCGTCCCCCAAGTTGGGCCGGTCGTTTTCTCGTTGCTCTTCGGAGGACAACTCCACACGGTCGACCTGTCCGACCTGCCGTGCCCCCGCCTGACCCGCCGACTCGCGCAAGCGCTCGCGGGCCTCGGCGGCGACGACAACACCATGCGGTACCTCGACGGTTTCAGACAGACCGTGGCCCAGGTGCGGCGGTTCGTCTGCTTCGTGGCCGAGGTGCAATCGGCCGACGCCGACGCCGACGACTTCGACGTGCCCCATCTGGCTCCGGACCTGCTCGCCGCCTACGAGCAGCGTTTACTCGCGCGGCACGGCACGACCAGCACCGAGCCCCACCGGGGCATGGCCAAACTCGTTCGCCTCCTCCGCAAGGTCTACGACAATGACCCGGGATCCTTCGAGCCTGCACTGCAAGCCAGGATCGGCTACGCCAGCACCAGCGCGGAAACGACGATAGGGACACCCCTGGACGCCTACCCGTCCCGGGTTTTCGAAGAGATCGCGGCCCAGGCAGCCGAGGACGTGCGGAAGATCCTCAACCGCATTCAGGACGGGGAACACGGTGCGGCACTGGGCACAGACCCGAGGACGGCCCGGGGCGGCTGGGGAAAGCTGAACAACGCCCTCTGGTACGTCGACCATCACGGGCCGCTGACCGGGCGAGAGCAAAAGATTTGGGGAGTCCAATGCCTGGGAGGGATCCGGGCCGTCAACGCTCACCTATTTCTCACCAGCGCCGACCTGGTGCCGCTGCACGCGCTGCTGATCTGTCAGACCGGCCTGGAACCGGAATCGGTCAAGCAACTCAGGGCGAACTGCCTGGTCAACCCCGCCCGCGGGTTTGTGAGCATCAGCTACGTCAAGAACCGCTCACACGGGCAGTCCCACAAGACCCTGCGCGTGGCGGACGGGGGTGCGTTACACCACCCCGGCGGCCTGATCCGCTTGGCGCTGCGGCTGACCCAACGCGGCCGCGCCCTGACCGGCAGCGAGGCGCTGTGGGTGCAGGTCACCGCCACCGGCCACCCCGAAGACGCCTTCGATCGGCGCCGCGACTTGTCCACGCGTACCCGCGACTGGGTCGCTGCCAGCCCCCGACTGTCCGGGCTGAAAGACCAGGACGGGCGCCCGCTACGAGTTGACTTGCGGCGGCTGCGGAAAACGTTCAAATCGGTGCGTTACCAACAGGCTGCGGGCATCCTTTCTGACTTCACCGCCGGCCACACTCAGGGCGTGGCCGCTCGCCACTACGCCGACATCGCCGCCCACCGCGACGTGCACGAGCAGGCGGTCGAAGCCGGGCTTGAGGAGGCGATGAACGCCGCCCTGCCCCCTCCGGCCGTCCTCGACGAGGACGGCCAACGACTTGACGAGGGAACGGCAACGCTCGCGCCGGCCGACGTCTCCGCCGCCCTGGCCGAACACAACGACGTCTTCCTGGCCTCCTGCCGAAACTTCTTCGCCTCCCCCTTCGCGAAAACCGAAGGTGCCGCCTGCCCGGTGCCCATCTGGGGGTGCCTGGAATGCTCGAACGCGGTGTACACCACCCGCCACCTCCCCAGCGTGCTGCTGTTCCTGGACTTCATCGAAACCCAGCGGGAACAGTTCTCCACCACCGAGTGGCAAAGCCGCTACGGGCTGGCGTGGCAGCGGATCGTCACCGGGATACGCCCCAAATTCAGCGCCAGCCAGATCACGATGGCCAGGGCCATCGCCGAGGGGGCCGGCACCCGGTTGGCGCTGCCGGCACAGTTCCTGGCCGGTATCGCATGACCGCGCCCGCACAACGCCGAAGCGCTGTACCGCTGATCGCCGGCGATGCCTTCGTCGTTCCCGGCCAACCCAGTGCCGGTCCTCGCCGCGGACCTCGGGTCACCGATGACGTGTGGGACCTGAGCATGTTCTATCCGCGGAGCACCCGGCTCGCGCGCCTGGACTTCACCACATTGCCCGACGAGACCGCGGCCCGCACCGTCCAGGAGTACCTCTACTCCCAGCTGCGGCACGCCATACCGTGTGGCCGCCTCAGCTCCGGCGGTACCAGACCGCTGAAACTCACCTCGGCCTACAGCGAGTTCCGGCGGTTCAAGGCCATCCTCGAATCACTGCGCGGCATTAGGGTCGACCGCCTCGCCGACGTCACCCAACACCACCTCGACGCCGTGCTCGCGGACTGGAAGAGCGCCCCCTGCGGGGTAACAGCGAGAATCACCCTCTTGCGGCACGTGGTCGCGCACCAAGCGTTCCTCAGCCGCGATCACCTGACCGTCTACCCCTGGCCGGGCCGCACCGCGCAAGCCATCAGTGGCCACCGGATCCCGGGCGAGAACACCACGGACCGTATCCCCGAGCCGATCATGGGCCCGCTCCTGCGGGCGGCGTTGTTCTACGTCGAGACCGCCAGCCACGATATCCAGGCAGCCCGCCGCGAACTGCACACCCTCGAAGCCGCACGCGCCAGGCAGGACCGGCTCGCCGTCGGCGACGCTGCCCCACGAGTGCGCCGCTTCCTCGCACACCGATGCCAGGAAGGACGCGGGCTTCCGGCCCTCCCGGGGAACGTCGCGAAAAGGGCCGGTGATGTTCCCGTCCTCGACGGAATCGCCCAAGCCCCCAACTTCTCGCTCATCGAGCTGCTCAGCGGAATCGGCAGCAACGAGCCCCTGCGACCGGCCATCATCGCCGCCGGGCGCATCCTCGGATACGAAGAGGGCGGCCTCAACACCACACCGTCGCCTTGGCCACCGTCAGGGTTGCCGTGGCGACCGCGGCTCGATCCCGTCAGTCTGATCGCCGAGGAGCAGTACCTACGAACCGCCTGCTGGATTCTCATCGCCTACCTGTCGGGCATGCGTGACCAAGAGGTGCGCGAACTCCGCCGCGACTGCGCCCGCACCGAAACCGGTGAGGACGGGCGAATCAGGTACAAGATCCGTGGCCGGGTCTTCAAGCACCGCAAGCTCGGTGGTGATGAAGCCGAGTGGGTGGTGCTCGAGGTGGTGCACACTGCGGTCGGCATTCTCCTCGACCTCAACGACGACCCGACCCATCTGTTCGCGACGAGTCACGGCCAAGGCACCTACAAGATGATCTCGAAGATCCCGCACCGCCTGAACACGTTCCGGGACCACGTCAACGACCTGTTCTCCACCCCCGAAGGCCCGTTTATCCCGAACGACGTCACCACCGGCACACCCGATCCCGGCGTCGACGAGCAGGATTGCCGTGCGGACCCCGACGACGCCGCCGCGACGGGGTTGCCGTGGCGGTTCAACACCCGTCAATTCCGCCGCACGCTGGCCTGGTACATCGCGCACCAGCCGTTCGGTGTCGTCGCCGGCGCCCGGCAGTACAAGCACGCGGAGATCGTGATGTTCGAGGGATACGCCGGTACCTCGGCCTCCGGGTTCGCTGCCGAGGTCGAATCGGAACAGGCCGTAGCACGGCTGGACTATCTCGAGGAGCTCTACCGGGACTGGAACGACGCCGGGGCAACCAGCGGGGGCGCCGCGCACCGGGTCGATGCCGAGTTCGCTCGGATACGGCGCGAACTCGGCGACCTTCCCGGCGTCGTGTGCAGCCCTCCCCGCCTGCGGATCATGCTCAGACATCTCAGCAAGACCCTGCACCCAGGTATCCTCAACGACTGCTTCTATCAACCCGCAACGGCGGTCTGCCGAAGCCGCGCCAAGACCCTGGGCCGACCGCTTCCCCTGCACAACATGTGCCAGAGCTGCAGCAATGCACGCCGCTCGACCGTCCACCTCCCACGACTGACCACCGCCCGCGACCAGGCGCAACAGGTCATCGACGACGCCACCTCAGGCGCCGACGAAATTCCCCGGCTCCAGCAGCTCGCCCTCACCAACCATCTCAGCGACCTCAACCGCATCATCGCCGAGATCGACAGCGACGGGCACGACGCGGACACGGAGGGGCTATCACGGCGATGACCAACGACCTTACGCAGATCAGGAACACCTTCGACCGACTGATACGCGGCGATCAGGCACTCGGTCCCCTCGACCGCAAGATCATGGACGCCATCGAACGGATCATGGAAGGCCGACCGGCCAGCACCGATGGCGTCGTGAGCATCACCAACATCTGCGCCGAAGCAGCCATCTCCCGCGCGTCCTACTACCGCTCACCCGTGGCCCCCCTGATGCGGCAACTCCTGAACGCTCCCGACACTGTCCTACCGGAGACCGAACGGTTGCGCAGGAACCTCCATCAACTCACCAGAGAAAACCGTCAACGTCGCCGCGACCAGGCCAGCGAGGTCCGCGAGCTACGCGACACCATAAAGAACTACGCCAACCAGATCCAAGTCCTGGCTCTGCGCAACGCCGAGTTGACTGCGGACAACGAACGCCTCCTCACCGGACTTGCACATCACGAATCTGACATCACCCAGCTACACCCGCACGCACCCGCAACGTAGGTCGGTGCCTGCCCCTTGATCGTGTTCATGGTGGTGGTGAACTCGTATGCTGAACTTATCTAGAGAGAAAGGACTTTCCTATGAACGCGAATGTCGATCGCACCAGCGGCCATCGACCGCGAGGATGGCGAAAGTTGTTCCTGGCGGCCGCCGCCCTCGTGGTGGTGGTGGTCGCCGCAATTCTCACTACGAACACTCTCACCTCGCGCCCGTCTACCACCACCCTGGCGTCGACGCCCACCACCACCACGCCGCTCGTAACACCACCGGCACCGCCTTCCGACCGGACGGGTCCAGCCAGCCCAACGGTGGGCGTTAGCTACCCGTTCTCGCTGTTCAGCCATTGCGGGATCGCCTTCACCCGCTTCGCGGACCGCGAATGGCAAGCGGTCACCCCGCTGCCGGATCCCCCGCGACTCGCGAACAGCCAAGGGGTCACGCACTACACCGGGTATGTGGCCGGCACGATGACCCTCTTCGAACCAAACATGGCTCGCTTCGTCATTACTGACCCGGCCGTCGCGTCCAACGGTCACGTTATCGACTTCCGGCCCGTGGCCACCGCTCCTCCGCCGTGTGCCTGACAGAATTTAGCGGCTCTTCGCAATCCAGGGTGTAGCGGGGGTTGGCGCGTCGGTGCGGGGGTGAGGGTCGAGGTCCTCCGATGATGGAAGTTCTCACACTGCCCATCTGGAAGACCTCGACGTGGCTGAGCCTACTT
>JAABUV010000634.1_pt1 | contig 53406 bp, 52 predicted proteins | sample 5559971 | NCBI WGS metagenome assembly JAABUV01 (sample SAMN10711881, study PRJNA513362) | rock metagenome | isolation source: Antarctica rocks | place: Antarctica: Victoria Land, Knobhead nord | collected 2015-12-19 | reverse complement strand
TTGGAAATCGACACACTACGTCGATTACCACATTCCCACCGCACGACGACGGCTACGAGTCTTCACAAGGACCTATACTGACATTTCTATCCGGCGCGCATAGAGACATTTCTATCGGGCGCCAACACGCTTTGTAGGCGCTCTTCTACTGACGGGTGACGCTATGGTTCACGCTTGCCTGGCGGACACGCTACTCGTCAGAAGAAAGGCATTGAGGGGATGGTCCGCGATGTCTCCCTGGCGAGTCGGTGAGTTGACTGTCAGTTCCCTTCCCCCGCATCTTTGAGCAGCGATCATCTTAAACCTGGAGGGTCAAACCGTCCTGGTTTCTTAACGGCTGAGGCGAATGGCGAACTGGATCACTCTCTGTTCCGTAGTTGTGCCGGTGATGCTGCCGAACGCCGCCGTGCCAAAGCTGCCGTTTGGCTGGGCGAAGGCCGGCGTGTTCGTGACGTTGAAGACCTCGCCCCGAAACTCCGCGTCCGTTCTTTCCCTAAACCTCGTGTGCTTTACAAGAGCAATATCGAGATCGCGGTAGGCAGGTCCACGCACCGGATTTCTTGACCCGTTCCCGATCGTAAATTGTGGAGCTGTGGTGAAGGCGTTGGTGTTGAAGTAGTGTGCCGGCGTGCGCAGGCCCGGAGCAAGCGAAGGATTGGCAATAATATTTGGCCGCTGCAACGCAAAGCCCGCAAAGGCATTGTTGTTGGTCGCCTGCGTGATCGTCACCGGCATGCCGGACTGCAGCGAGGCGATGGTGTTGAGTGCCCAACCGCCGGCAAGCAGGTTAGGGAGACCGCCTGAGGCGAGCCGATGCCCTCGCCCGACCGGAAGATCATAGGTGGCAGCGATGGAAGTGACGTTTGGCATATCGCCGTTCGAGGAGTCCCGTTCGAGGTACGGACGGAAGGTATCGGCCGCAACCAGGCTGCTGGAGTTCGGCGAAGAAAGCACGGTCGAGGAGAAGACGGAAGAGGCATCATCGATCAATTTCGAGTGGGTGTAGGCAAAGAGCAGGTAGAGGCCACGAGAAAGACGCTGCTCTACCTTGGCTTCGAGCGCGTTGTAGCTGGTTGTGCCGCTATTGTTACGGTATGTGGCTACGTTTTGAAAACGGGGGTACGGCTTCAGCAGCTGTGCAGCGGCAACTATCCTGCCGCCGATTGGGCTGGAGTTCGGAACTAGCCCGAAGTAAGGATTGATCACCTGAGAGGTCAGCGCTGCAGGGTTGGTCAGACCCTGTGCCAGCTGGGCAGCGGTCAGCTGATTCAGATTGGAATCAGGGATGCCGACGTGGACAATGTGCGACCCAACGTAAGCAATATCGATGGAAAGATTGTTCGTGAGCTGACGCTCAAAAGCGAGGTTCCATTGCTGGACATATCCAGAGTCGGCCGAGCGATTTGCCGTGTACACGCTTTGACCCAGACCGGCGTTTGCCGTCAGGGCGATCGGGGCCACACTGGGGCCGCTCGAGAGCGTGAAGGCAGAGTTGACGTTGTCTTGCGTTCTCTGCTGCACGTTCTGAATAAACGGGAATTGCGGCAAGGTAAAGGGCGTAGTGATGCCCGACTGGTCGATGAACACGATACCAAAGCCGGAGCGGATCACGGTCTTTGGCGTGACGAGATAGGTGAGGCCGAGGCGAGGCGCGAAGTTGGTGTAGTGCAGTTCACGTGCACTGCGGGAGTTGCCCTTCTGACCGGAGTAGTCAAGTTGTTGCGTCTGAAGATTGAAGACGGCGCCTTGGTTGTTCTTTTCGGTGGAAGGAGAGTGGAGCGTCCAGCGAGCGCCGATGTTCAAGGTAAGCCGGTCCGATGCGCGCCAGTCGTCCTGCGCGAAGTATTCCTGGATGTGATCGCGCGGACGCAGCTTCGAGGTCTGGAGGTCGATGGAGAACGTATCGACCTGTCCCAGGAGGAAGCTAGCGATCGAGTTGCCGCTGTTGGTCACGCCCTGTTGATTCGTTCCCGTTGTGGTGAACGCAAATGAGCCGGTTGGATTGGGCGGCGAGACGGCGTTCAACTGGTAGAAGCGAACGTCTGCTCCGGCCTTGAATGCATGCCGGCTACGAGTGTAGTCCACCGTCTCTTCCATCTGCCAAACTGCTGTCTGGTACTGCAAAAAGGTGCTGGCGGGAGGCCCGATCTGCTGAAAACCGGTAAAGGTGAAGAGCGGAAGAGCGTTGTTGAACGCCGCGTTGGCAGGAATACCCGGAATGGCAAGAGCTGCCGAAGCCGTATCCCCGAGCACAGGGCCAGTGATGGTGTTGCCTCGACGAGTGTAGCCAAGGTGAAGATCGTTCAGCAGATGCTCCGTAAAGGTGTGGGTCTCATCGAAGACAGCCTGTTGACCGAGTACATGCGAGAGACCAACTATGCCGCCCGTGCCGATGACCGACCCTGTCACCGCTCCGCTGCCATCCGGCAAGGGTGTAACCGGCAGCTCAACATCGCTGAAGAACGAGTAGCGTCCGAATGTGCGATCCCGTCCTCTGATCGCCCCGTCCACCCGAAAGTCGAACTGATTCTGGTGATCCGAGTCGTTGGCAGTACGGGTGTAGTTGTTGGCTGCCACGGTCGGATTTGTGGGGGTTGGAAGACGCGCAAGCAAGGCTTTCGCGACGGGATCGAGAGGGGTGGTGATGACATCGTTCGCAAACTCCTGCCGAACGAACCTGCCGCCAACGGTCGTAGAAGTTGCCGGATTATAGATGTGGGAGACGCCGGTGAAGATACCCTGCCGCTCGGCAAACGTCGGAATGGTGGAGATGACTGTGCGGCCGATCAGCGCCTTGATTCCCTGGTAATCGCCAAAGAAGAAGAGGCGGTTGCGCAGAACAGGCCCGCCAAGGGTTGCTCCGTAGAGGTTGCGACGGTACTCCGGCTTTGCGCCTGCTCTGGCAAAGTAGTTGCGGGTATTCAGGTCTTCGTTGCGAAAGAACTCGAAGAGGCTTCCATGGAATGTGTTAAAGCCGGAACGCGTGGCAATGTTGACGACGCCGCCGTTGAACCGGCCAAACTCTGCCGGGACGTTGTTGGCTTCGATGGTGAACTCCTGAATATCGTCGAGGATCGGGAAGAAGGCGACCTGCCCGGGCTCCGGCTGAAGAGCGGATATTCCGTCGTACAAGTACTCGTTGGTGCGGGGCCGCCCGCCGTTGATGCGCGGCAGAACGGTACCCGGCGGAAGCGCGACACCGGGTGCAAGGGTTGTGAGATTGATGAAGTTGCGGCTGTTGAGCGGAGCCGCCAGCACCGTGGTCCCTGGGATGTGAGTTTCGATGTCGCTCTCGGACGCTTGCAGAAGAGGAGCATCGGCGTTGACGGTAACGGTCTGCTGATCCGTGCCGACACCGAGTACGAGGTCTGCATTCCCCGTCTGCCCCACGGTCGCGGTGATGCTCCTGCGGCTCAGAGGCGCGAAGCCGGGTGCGGCTACGTCGATCCGATAGACTCCCGGGTTGAGATTGCTGAAGAGGTAGTCGCCAGAAGTGGAGCTGGTCGTGTGCTGGTGCACGTTGGTCGAGGTCTCGGTAAGCACGACCTCAGCACAGGAGATAACGGCCCCGGAACGATCGAGCACCCGACCATGCAGATTGGCCGCAATCTGGGCTGAGGCGGCTGAGGTAAGCATCGAAGCGAATAGAGAGGCAGACAGAAGTTGGCTCGGCTTCATGCAAAGAGCTCCTGATGAGCACGACCCTGCGCTGCGACAGCAATGAGATTCGCGGACAGAGAGGGAGGGATAGAACGGACGTGCCCAAGACCACAATCCCAGTCCAGTAGTACGAATCTATATGAACCGAATCGTATGGTCAAACGATCTTCTCTGTAGTGTGGAGGTGTTCGGCCGAGGATCTTAGGGAGTCTGCCAGACGCCCCAACGTGCGCTTATCCGGCGCTGGCTTGCATCTCTGATTCGGTGTGCCTTCACCTTATACTGGGAGGGAAATTGAGCCAGGTTGCGTCCGCTTTCGAGACCCGACTTGCCCCCGAGGAGTTCATGGCTGCACTGATCGACGCCATCGACGTCAAGCGCAAGACTTTGTTTCAATTTGAAGGCACCCCGTTCTCCTGCCTGGAGGCGGAGGTGAGCACGCCAACGGCCCGTGGTGGACAGACCTTGGTTCGCCTGAAGATGCGCAACCTGCTCACGAGCGCCGTCTTTGAGAAGACCTTTAAGGCGAACGACAAGTTCAAGGAGCCGGACCTTCAACTGGTGCCGGCCACCTATCTGTACAGCGATAATGATGGCTCTTACTTCCTCGATCAGGAGAGCTACGAGACTTTGACCCTTACCGAGGGGATGCTCGGGAACGCGTTGAACTTCCTGATTGATGGCACATTGATCCAGTTGCACATGTACAACGGGAACCCGATCGCTCTGCAACTGCCAATCTTCGTCGAACTGGCCGTTGCCTACACGGAACCCGCGGTGCGGGGCGACACCTCAAGCGGCAGCGGGACCAAGATCGCCAAGCTGGAGACCGGTTTAGAGATCCGTGTCCCCCTCTTCATCAAAGAGGGTGAAAAGGTAAAAGTGTCGACGGAGAACAGGGAGTTCGCGGGGCGGGCATAAGCTGATCCAAGATTTTAGGCGAGAGTTCCGGATCGCGAAGTTGGCTTAGCTCCAAACGATTTCAGCTGCCAGTGTCACTCAGGGTCAGTGGCGCAGACCAGTTCCGCGATGACGGTAGCATCAAGGAACGGACGGGCCCCCTGGAGACACGTAAAGGATGACGAATTTACTGATTACAAAGTCGCTCGAGACTATTCTCAGCGAGGCTGCGGAGACAGGCGAACACACCTTCAACCGCACGCTCGGCCCGTGGAGTTTAATTGCACTGGGGATCGGGGCGATCATCGGGACCGGCATCTTTGTGTTGACGGGACCGGCAGCGGCACGATATGCGGGACCTGGCGTGGTGTACTCCTTCATCGTGGCAGCGATCGGCTGTGTGTTTGCGGGTCTCTGCTATGCGGAATTCGCAGCGATGATTCCGGTGGCTGGTTCGGCTTACACGTATGCGTATGCGACGCTCGGCGAGATCTTGCCTGGATGATCGGCTGGGATCTGGTGCTTGAGTACGCGTTTGGGGCAGCAACGGTGTGTTCCGGGTGGAGCGGATATGTCCTAAGCCTGGGTCAGGATTTTGGGCTCCGCTTGCCGCCTGAACTGGCGGGGACACCGGGTTCGACCTTTGTGCTTTACCACGGGAGCTGGGAGTCTCTGGGGCGGGTGGGTTCAAAGCTGCAGCGGTTGGAAATAGATCCGGCAACGCTGCCGCAACGGCATGGCGTCTTCAACCTGATCGCGTTCTTAGGCATCATGCTGGTTACGGCGATCCTGATTGTGGGATGAAGGAATCGGCGAACTTCAACGGCTTCATCGTAGGGGTGAAGTTGCTTGTACTTGTCATCTTCCTGGTGCTGGGCGCGGCAACGCTGGTGCGCCATCCGGAGATGCCACGACTGAACTGGAATCCGTTTCTTCCGGCGAATACAGGTGCCTTCGGGGCCTTCGGGTGGTCGGGTGTGTTGCGTGCGGCAGGCGTCACGTTTTTCGCGTATATCGGATTCGACGCGGTTTCGACAGCAGCACAGGAGGCCAAAAATCCGAAGCGGGACATGCCTGTGGGAATTCTAGGCTCTTTGATCATTTGCACGGTTCTCTATATTCTCGTTGCGCTGGTGTTGACGGGGCTCGTGAATTACAAGCTCTTGAATGTTCCGGATTCGTTGGCTGTCGGGATCGATGTGACGGGAGTGAAGTGGGGCAGTCTGCTGGTTAAGCTCGGTGCGTTAGGCGGACTGACGAGCACGATGGTGGTGATGCTGCTCGGGCAGAGCCGGGTGTTCTTCTCGATGTCGAAGGACGGACTCCTGCCGGGGTTCTTTTCGAAGGTGCATCCGAAGTTCCGAACACCCTGATTTCGTCGCTGACTGTAGGGCTGGTGGTTGCGGTATTCGCTTCCACCATTCCGCTGGATAAGCTGGGTGAGATGACGAGTATTGGAACGCTGCTGGCGTTCATCATCGTATGCGCGGGCGTGCTCCTGCTGCGACGAAGCAGGCCGGATCTTCTCCGGCCCTTCAGGGCGCCATTCCTGCCTGCCACACCGATCCTGGGGATCCTGATCTCGCTGGCAATGATGCTTGGCCTTCCGTGGGAGACGTGGCTTCGGCTAGTGATCTGGCTGGCCATCGGACTTGGGATCTACTTCACGTATGGCCGGTTTCACAGTCATCATCAGGCAAAGGCTGGTCTGCCCGAAGCGCCTCGCCTGGGTTGACTGTCCTCATTTCAAGTGAGGAAAACAAATGTCGGCACGCAATGGGTAGGTGAAAAGGCTGACGAACTGCGGACAGATATGTTGGTTTTCCTAACAACTCAGGATCAGCTTTCCTTTGAAGTTTCCGCTTGACATCTCTGCGCCACAGCACGAGCGTCTACGAGAGCTTTCATACTATTATGGAAATGCCATGTCAAACCAATCCCTTGCGAATGCCAGCAGTTTTCAGTCTCAACTGGACGCCCCATACCTCGTCACGCAAGAGCAAATTGCGCTCTACGCAGAGAACGGCTATATCAAGTTGAAGCAAGTGCTTTCTCCAGAGCTGCTGGAGCACTTTCGTCAGGCGATCCATGACAAGGTCGCCAAGCTCTCGGCCGATGCCGTTCCTTTGGAACAGCGCACGACCTACGGAAAGGCGTTTCTACAGGTGATGAACCTGTGGACGCAGTCCCCCGAGGTCAAGCAGTTTGTGTTTGGAAAACGCCTTGCGCGCATCGCGGCAGATCTGCTGGGTGCCACCGGGGTCCGCCTGTATCACGATCAAGCTCTCTACAAGGAGGCTGGCGGCGGGATCACTCCATGGCACGCGGACCAGTACTATTGGCCGGTATCGAACGATCGAATGGTCACGGCGTGGATCCCGTTACAGGACACGCCAAGGGAGATGGGCCCGCTGGCCTTCTGCGAGAAGAGCCATCGGTTTCAGATTGGCCGCGATCTGGAGATCAGCGATGAGAGCGAGACAACGCTGAAGGATCAGCTGAACTCCTTTCGGACCGAAGATGACGGTTTCGCACTCGGGGATGTGAGCTTCCACTCTGGCTGGACCTTCCATCGCGCCGGCGCGAACTCCTCCGCCCGTCTCCGGGAGGTGATGACGATGATTTACATGGACGAAGCGATCAAGCTGGCGCCTTCCAAAAACAAGAACCACATTAACGATGCCGCACGCTGGTGCCCGGGCGTGCAGGTGGGCGAGACGATTGCATCTCCTCTGAACCCGGTGCTTTACTCGAGTACTCCTGCGACGATCTCAGCGCCGGATCGCGTTTGACGATTATTGCGATGTTGCAAACGAGGCTGGTGCCGCTGCATTGGCTCGATACCACCGTGATCGTCGTTTACTTCGCTGCTGTGCTCGGTCTTGGGTTCCTGCTCCAAAAGCAGACCCACACCAGCGAAGACTTTTTCTTGGCTGGGCGCGAGATGAGCGCGTGGGTTGCGGGGGTGAGCTTCCTCGCCGCCAACATGGGCGCGCTGGAACTGATGGGGTGGGCCGCCGCCGCCTACCAGTACGGTTTTCTGGCAGCTCACTGGTACTGGATCGGCGCCGTGCCCGCGATGCTGTTTCTCGCTCTCGTCATGATGCCGTTCTACTACATCTCTCGCACACACTCAGTCCCCGGCTATCTCAAGCTGCGATTCGGTGAGCCGACACGTGCCCTCAGCGCAATCTCCTTCGCAGGCATGACCATTCTGATGAGCGGCATCAACATGTTTGCCATGGCGAAGGTGATGCAGGTCGTCCTGGGCTGGAATCTGAGCTTTTCGATCATCATCTCGTCTCTTACCGTCGCGGCCTATGTCACGCTAGGCGGACTTCGTTCCGCAATCCTGAATGAGGTACTGCAATTCTTCTTAATTTGGGCTGGAGCGCTCGTGGTTCCTGTGCTCGGCCTGGTAGAGACGGGCGGGTGGAGCGGATTGAAGCAGCGCATCCTCACCAACACCGCCGCCGGAGTCGGCTCGAGCACAGGCTATCTGCACCTCTGGTCTACGCTGGGGCACTTCAAAAGCAACAGCATGGGCGTGCATTGGACGGGTATCGTCTTCGGGCTGGGCTTCGTCGGCGCCCTTGGGTACTGGACGACCGACTTCCTCGTGGTGCAGCGGATCCTGGCTGCGAAGGATCTGCGCAGTGCACAGCTGGCGCCCATCATCGGCGCCTGGTTCAAGATGCTGGTTCCGTTCATCGTGATCCTGCCCGGGCTGATCGGACTTGCGGTACTGCCTGCTGCAGGTCTCGGGCTGGTCGCAGAGGGTTCTGCCCAAGCCGGCCAGCACACCTATAACGAGGTGCTGCCGCTGCTGTTGATTCGTTATGCCGGACCCGGGCTGCTGGGGCTGGGCATCACCGCTCTGATTGCAGGATTCATGTCTGGCATGGCCGGCAACGTCAGCGCGTTCTCCGCCGTCTGGACCTACGACATCTACCGCCCACTGATCCGCCCGCAAAGCACCGACGAGCACATGTTGAAGATGGGGCGCTGGAGCACGATTCTGGGCGTACTGGCATCGATCGGTACAGCCTATTTCGCCATGCACTTTTCCTCCATCATGGAGTACGTGCAAGCTCTGTTCAGCTTCTTCGTGACGCCGCTCTTCGGCACGGTGATTCTTGGCATGTTGTGGAAGCGAGCGACGGGAGCGGGTGCCTTCTGGGGTCTTCTGGCGGGCACAGGATCTTCGATGGCGATGTGGGTCTGGGTGCAGGTACAACCCTCCGCACTGAGCATCCTGGCTCTCTCGCCCGATGCCCAGCCGATGGCGGAGACGCTCTATCGTATGCTCTGGTCATGGCTTCTCGGTGTGGGAGTAACCGTTGCAGTAAGCTACGCGACACGGCCTGCCCCCACTGAGTCCCTGGTCGGGTTGGTGTACGGGTGTACCGCAATTCCATCGCAAGGCGATTATCCGCTGGTCCAGCAGCCTGTGTTCTGGGCCGGCGCGGCGCTGGCGGTCTTTCTGTGGCTGCAATGGATGTTTCGATAGGAGTGTGCCATGCGGCGAACGTTTGAGGTCTGGTTCTACATCGGTGCGCTGCTGGCGCTATATGGCGTCATGCTGACCGCAGCTGGCGCTTACCAGTGGGTCCATCCGCCCGCGACGGTACTCGCGGGTTTGCACTCCACCTTCTGGGCGGGTGCGCTGCTTCTGCTGGTGGGCGGGATCTACACGATAGCCTACTGGCCAAGCGCCGGAACCGCTCGTCCTCGTGACAAAGAGCACAGGCAAAAGGGGGAAGAATAAGGATGAAGGTGCGGGCGGCAGTATCGGAGGGAGACGGATCTTTCGCTGTCCAGGAAATTGCAATGGACCCGCCTGCTGATGCTGAGGTGCTCGTTCGAATCAGGGCAAGCGGCGTCTGCCATACCGATTGGGACTCCCTGCGTTGGGGCAAGAGGATCATATTGGGCCATGAAGGCGCTGGAGAGGTGGTCCATGTAGGCAATGGTGTGACCCGGTTTGTGCCGGGCGACCGGGTGATGTTGAACTGGGCCATACCCTGCGGAGTCTGCTTTCAATGTGAATGCGGCAGGGAAAATCTATGCGAGAGCCGCGGAAGCGTGCCGGATGCTCGCTTTCACCATCCTGAGGGACCCATCAACGCCTCCTTCTCGCTGGGTACGATGGCCACTCACGCGATCATGCCGGAGGCGGCAGTGCTTCACCTCGACGCCGGCGTGCCATACGAGGTTGCCGCCATCATGGGATGCGCTGTGATGACGGGCTTCGGCTCTGCTGTGAACGCAGCTAAGGTAACGGCGGGGAGCACGGTCGTTGTGCTCGGTTGTGGAGGTGTCGGGTTAAGCGTGATCCTGGGCGCACGGTTCCGCAAAGCTGCACGGATCATCGCCGTGGACGTCAATCCTGTGCGTCTGGAAAAGGCGACAGGGTTCGGAGCAACTGAGGTCCTGCTCGCGAACCGCAGTGACAAAGGTCTACTCGAAGCGGCAAAAGAGGTGAAAGCCCGCAACGGAGGTCGCGGTGCGGATTATGCGTTTGAATGCACAGCGGTGCCCGAGCTTGGGTCCGCTCCGTTGGCCATGGTGCGAGATGCTGGCACGGCAGTTGGCGTCAGCGGCATCGAGCAGATCGTGCCCATCGATATGCAGCTTTTCGAGTGGGACAAGATCTACATCAATCCACTCTATGGCTCGTGCCGGCCGCAGCGGGACTTCCCTCTCCTAATCGATCTCTACCTGCGGGGCCAACTTCCACTGGACGAGATGGTGACACGTAGATACTCGATCGAGGAGCTGAACCAGGCTTTCGAGGACATGCACGCGGGCATCAATGCAAAGGGAGTGCTCGTCTTTGATTAGCTCGTGTTCCTTCCGCACCGTTGAGCTCTCAGACCCGGCGTACGAGCTGGAGGGGCTTCGGACCGTAACCGTAAAGAGCCGTGCCTTGGGCCGCCGCGCGGATGTAACGGTCTGGGTGCCGCAAGGACATCGTGCAGGAGCTCTGCTCATCCTTCTCCACGGCGTGTACGGCAGCCATTGGGTCTGGTCGATGAAAGGCGGCGTCCATCGCACGGCGCAACAGCTGCTCGACTCCGGTGACATTGAACCTATGGTCATCGTGATGCCAAGCGATGGGCTTGGTCGCGACGGCAGCGGGTACCTGAACCACGAACAGAGAGGACGCGCGGAGGAGTGGATTATGGATGAGGTGCCTGCGATCGCGCGCCTTGCTGCGCCAGTTCTGGAGCGTGACACCAGGCTTGCAATCGCGGGACTATCGATGGGTGGCTATGGGGCGCTCCGTCTGGGAGCGAAGTACGCGGCTCGGTTCTCCGCGATCTCGGCCCATTCCGCATTTGCGGATATCACCGGAATGCAACACTTCGTCGAAGAGCCGCTAAACGAATACACCGAGCGGCAGCCCGCCGATGAGCTGAGTGCGCTTTACTGGTTACGCAAACACCGCGATCGCCTGCCTCCTCTTCGCTTCGATTGCGGCTCTGGGGATTCACTCCTTGCGGTCAACCGAAGGCTGCACCAAGATCTAGAGTCGGACAATATTAAACATCGGTACGAGGAGTACAGCGGGGGGCACGATTGGCAGTACTGGCGGGAACACGTAGCAAAGACGCTGCGCTTTGTAAGCAACGCAACCGCAGAGGCCACCCGAGGGTTGCCAGACCAGCTCCATTGATGCAATCGGTCAACGAACGTACGTTCTATACAAACATGTTGAACGCTTATTATATTTACTTTATTGAACGACGAGTTGTCATGCGGCGCTCGTGTCTCTTGGTTGCGTGTTCGCTCTTTTTCTTGGTACACGCGGACGCTTTCTCACAGGATGTTGTCAGTAATCCCCAAGGAGAGCAAATTCCTGGGCCCCAGTGCCAGGCCATTCCAGATGGGCCTTCCTCGAAAGCTCACACCTGCCGTCCGGAAGAGTGGGCAGCCTGGCTGAGGGATGTGCAGCACTGGCGAGATGAGCGGAAGATCAGGATCGGCTTTGACCCTAGCGAGTACATCCGCCCTGAGCTGCTGTGGACGCAGTCCAGCTTCATCCAGCCGCAGATGATGGTGCATGACCGTAACTTCTACGATCCCATCAAGCAGTCCTACACTGTAGCGAAGTATCTCGACGATCTCCAGGCGCGGTACGGCGGCATCGACAGTGTGTTGATCTGGCATACCTACCCCAACATAGGGATCGACGATCGAAATGAGTTTGATCTTTTTCGCGATCTACCTGGTGGCACGGCGGGGGTTCGCGGCATGGTCGATGATTTCCACAAACGTGGAGTCAGGGTTCTCTTCCCGGTTATGGCGTGGGATCAGGGCACGCGTAAGGAGGAAACGCCTGAGTGGACCGCCATTGCGCGAGAGCTGGCGGAGGTGGGTGCCGACGGCGTAAACGGCGACACCATCGATGGGTTGCCAAGAGCCTTGCGTAGAGCGTCGGATGCGCTGAGCCATCCATTAGCGTTAGAACCAGAGTCCGGCCTCGCAGCGGATGAGATGATCAACTACAACAATATGACGTGGGGCTACTGGAACTACGGATTTATCCCCACGGTCAGCCGCTATAAGTGGTTAGAGACGCGGCACATGGTCAACATCTCAGACCGTTGGGCGCACAACCACCTCGACGATCTACAGTTTGCATTCTTCAACGGTGTAGGTTTTGAGAGTTGGGAAAACATCTGGGGGATCTGGAACCAGATCACTCCTCGCGATTCCGAGGCAGTGCGGCGGGTTGCAACAATCGAGCGCAACTACAACGATCTCCTGGTGAGTGCCGCCTGGGCGCCGCACGTTGCCACCCTGCAATACGGCGTTTTCGCGAGCAAATGGCCGAGCGAATCCAGAACTCTCTGGACGGTCGTGAACCGTAACCACTATCCGGTTCTTGGATCGCAGCTACGTCTTCCTCTTCAGCCGGACGTGAGGTACTTCGACCTTTGGCATGGAACTGAGATCGTCTCGGTAGTGCGCGGCGACGAAGTAGACCTTTCATTTGATCTGGAGGCGGATGGGTATGGAGCCATCCTCAAAACAACAAGTCCTTCATCAAAAGATGAAGCTGTTCTGGCGAAGATGAAGAGCTTGGCGGCTCAACCGCTGCAGAGCTTCTCATCCGTGTGGAAGCCTCTCCCGCAATCAGTCATTCCGATCATCGCGACACAAACAGTTTCCACCCCTCCCCCAAATATGGTTCGCATTCCGGCAGATTATTTCAATTTCCGTGTAAATGGCATTGAGATCGAAGGTGTGAACGATGAAGGAGTCGACGTCCAGTACCCCGGGGAAGCATCACCCCGGCGATTCCACGATAGCCATCTAGCTATAAAGACGTTCTGGATTGATCGTTATAACGTAACCAATGCAGAGTTCAAAGAGTTCCTAAATGCCACGCGCTATCAGCCAAAGGACGCACACAACTTCTTGCGCGACTGGAAGGGCAACACCTATCTTTCAGGGTGGGAGAAGAAACCTGTGACGTGGGTGTCGATCGAGGACGCTCGCGCCTATGTCCGGTGGGCGGGCAAGCGTCTGCCGCATGAGTGGGAATGGCAGTATGCTGCACAGGGAACCGATGGTCGAAGATACCCTTGGGGCGATTGCGAACGGGTTTCCGTTGGCTCACCTGGATCCACCTGTCCAGCGGGATCAGATCCGAAGACAGCGCGTACACCGAGCCCCGACAAGGGGCGCCAGATGCTCCCGGCCAGCGATGTCGATGCTCACCCGAACGGAGCAAGCCCATTTGGCGTCATGGATCTGGTCGGCAACGTCTGGCAATGGACGGATGAGTTTGAAGATAGCCATACACGCGCAGCCGTTATCAGGGGCGGAAGCCATTACCAGCCGCAAGGGTCGGGCTGGTACTTGCCGCAGGCATACCTTCTCAGCGAGCACGGAAAGTACCTGTTGATGGCGCCGGGGCTGGATAGATCGGGAGCCATTGGCTTTCGTTGTGCCAAGGATGCCAAGTAAAAGCCCCTCAAGTCTGTGCGGAACGAGTGATATGGTCACACAGCCACGTCAGAGCCTTATGTAACGCTCACTGTGAAGTGGCAGTCAGCGGCATTTGTAGAAGATCCTCGACCTCCGCCATTGTAGGGGCCGAGTGCTGCGCCCCTGGGCGCGTCACCGAAATTGCCGCCGCGGCTGAAGCGAATCGGGCACTCTCAACTGCCGTTCTACCACGCAGCAAGCCGACGGCGAACGCTCCATTGAACACGTCTCCGGCCGCGGTGGTATCCAAAGCCTCTACGGGGAAGGGATGAATCTGAGTCTCACTTCCGGCGGTTGCAATATACGCGCCCCGCGAGCCCATTTTCAGGACAACTCCGCCTACGCCTAACGAGAGGATCGAGTGGGCGATGGTCCCCGGATCGGATTCCCCAGAGACTTTACTGTCCCGAGCTGTATAGAAAGCCGCCTCCGTTTCGTTTGGGGTGATCCATGTCAGCCGTGTCAGAAGCTTCGCAGGTAGATCACACGCTGGTGACGGGTCGAAGATAAGTGGAACTTTAGCGTCGGCGCAGATCTCCGCAAGATACAGCACCGTCTCGAAGGGAATCTCTGCTTGAGCCAGCACGGCGGCAGCATTCTGGATCACGTTGATATGCAGATCAATATAGGCAGGTAAAACAAAGAGATTTGCGCCCGGGACAACAATGATGCTGTTCTCTCCGTCCACAGCAACCGCGATCACCGCTACCCCTGAGTTCCCTTCCGCTATGCCCACGCAAGACGTATCCACACCCATCGCTACCATCTGCTCGCGGAGCTGTTGACCAAACACATCCGATCCGAGTTGCCCAATCAGTTGTACCGGATATCCGAGCCGAGCCACGGTGACCGCTTGGTTCGCGCCTTTGCCTCCTGGGTGAATATCGAAGTTGGACCCGAGAAGCGTCTGGCCGCTCTCTGGTATATGCTCCACGCGAGCCACAAGATCAATGTTGATACTTCCTACTACGACGATCTGCTTGTGAGCCATAAGCGAGCACCTATTACCACGTTTATTGTGCCAATTGTCCGGCCTGCTAGTACAAAGGTGCAAGAGCCACAGAGGTCAATCCCAGCACGAAGAGCACGAACATGCCCTTTAGGAAAGCGTTGGCGCGCGCCGGAGCGGCGGTGAACTCACGCCAGACAAACACGCCCCAGCAAGCTGAAACCAGAGTGGCTCCCTGGCCAATCGAGTAGGATACGGCGGGGCCGACCATACCAGTGCGCGAAGCAACGAAATTCAGCGTGGCCCCGGTACACCAGATGACACCGCCCAACACTCCCCAACCGTGCCAGGATAACTTTGCCGACCGGTAACCGTTCATGCTCACAGGCTGTCTGCCATCGAGAGGTTTGCTCATGAGCAGCAGGTTGAGAGGGATCGAGCAAATCGCCACACCCAGTACAAAGAAGAGCGACGTTGCATACGGACCAGGAGCGCCAGCCCCAGTCATCGACTTCGAAACCAGGGGATAGAAGCTGCCCATGAGAAGGCCTGAGATCAGGCTGATCACGACACCCCGGCGACTCAAGGCTTGTTTTTCTTTCTCTCTCAGGTAATAAGCAATCGCATCGCATACGATGGCTCCGACCACCAGCGCGATTCCACCAAAGAGCAGAACAGGATTGCCCTTCGGCGCTATCAAATAGGTACTACTAGCTCCAACCACCAGGGCAAGCCCGATTCCGATGGGGAAGGCTACGGCTAGGCCGGCGATGTCGATGGCTGCAACGAGAAGTAGGTTAGCGATATTGAAAACGGCGCCTCCTGCGAGCGCAAGCAGGATATGAGACCGATGCGGATGTAAGAGATCAGCAAGGAAGGGGATCCCCTTTCCGCCGGTGCTGCCGAGAGTGACGCCCAAGAGAAGAGCTCCCACGAGCAGTCCAATGACGTAGTCCCAGTAGAAGAGTTGGAACCTGTAACCTGGCGCAAGCTTTACCGTGTTGGCCCAGGAACCCCAACACAGCATGGTGCAGATCATGAAGATCAGCGCCATGGCATAACTCTCAGGTTGATACATGAAATGTTCCTCCTCCTGGGCATAATCACAAGGAGCCATGCGCAGATTCTCCTGTGAGAACTTTCAAAACAGTCTGTGTGGAGGATAGGTGTATGTCAACACGATCTTTATGTCAACTCGAACCTCTGGACTCGCTGCTATACTCGCGCCATCGCACTCTGGGACTTCACCAGAGGCAGAAACATCGGCCATTGCCATTGATGCAAAGGCGAATCGAACGGACCAAGGCCGGCCACCTCGCCCATCTGCACGCCAGAGAGACTTTGCTATGTCGAACATGAAGCAGATCGCCGCGATGGCTAGGGTCTCCCTAGGCACGGTGTCAAACGTCCTCAACGATACTGCGGCGGTCCGGCGCCGTTACGGAGACGAGTTTTCCCCTGGGCTGATGAAGCATAAGTGCTGAAGGAGGCATCTCAAATCAAACCAAAGAGCAGACGAGTGACGCTGATGGATGTAGCGCAGGCCAGCGGGTTTTCTCCGTCTACTGCATCCATCGTTCTGAACGAAGCTCCTTTATCGAAGTATGTCGCGGCGAAGACGAAGCAGAAGATCCGTGAAGCCGCACAACATCTCGGTTACCACCCTGATGTCTTCGCCCGTTCGCTCCGCAGTCAACGGAGCCACATGATCGGCGTCCTCGTCATCGATCTGGCTGACCCATTCTGTACCCTTATTCTTCAGGGCATTGAGAGCAGGCTACTTCCCACCGCTTACCTGCCCGTCATCATGGACGCACATAATCAGCCTCATCAGCTCGAACGGTATCTCGAGATGATGGTTGAGCGGCGCGTCGAGGGTCTGATTACGGTGGCGAACTGGCTGCTCTTCGACATCTCTCTTCTCAAGGACATCCATGACCGGCAGATCCCAACCGTCGTCGTTGGACGCGATCTCGAATCCCCTACGGTGAAATCTGTCCTCGTCGATAACGAAGCTGGGGGCTATGCCGCGATAGAACATCTGTATGAACTCGGCCATCGCGAGATCGCCTTTATCCGCGGACCTAAGCGACTCGGGGATAGCCGAGTTCGCTGGAGGGGAATCCAGTGTTTCGCAAAAGCTCGAGGACTCACTCTCAATCCCGCACTCATCCATGACTTGCCGGGTACAACCGGTTCTAACTCAGGGTTCGATGGCGGCGTACGTCTTACTAACACCATTCTGCGGTCCGGTGAGAGGTTCACCGCCGTCCTTGCCTTCGACGATCTAACTGCTTACGGTGTCATCCGCGCTCTGTCAGAGGCTGGTCGACGCGTGCCGGAGAGCTGCTCGGTCATCGGCTTCGACGATATCCCGGCAGCCGCGCTGAGCACACCGGGATTGACCACAATCCAGCAACCGATGGGAGGCATGGGCGAATATGCTGCTGCCTACATCCTGAGGCACTTGGAACAGAACTCGGAGGAAGGCATTCAGTCAATTGGGGAGACTCACCTCATGAGTCCGACCCTCGCAGTTCGCGGTTCAACGGCGAAGAACAAGAAGCTTTAATCTCTCAAAGAGTGATGCCCGTCAACGTTGACACTCCGGTTGAATTCTTCTCTGCGCAATAAAGTTGTCAAGAGGCGAATCCTCAGGGAAGTCGATCTTCCCTGCTCTGCCAATGACGAATAAAACCCTCGGCGTCGGCATACCCGCTCTCCAGTCCGTGCGCCCGGGTAATTTGCTCCTGCAACGGGTACCACCGCCGCGGGTCCTGGGACTCATGGGCATAACACGCCGCCCGCTTACGGACTTCCACATCTGTGATGTCCACGAACTCCGAAGCGTTGAACATCATGGTGTCCTCGGCGATCCCATAGTAGTAAAGTGTCGACGTCTTGCCAGACTGCAGCCAAGCGTCAAGCACGAGCGACGAGAGGGCTCGGTGATCGCGATGAATATCTACCGGCCACTGCACAAAGACAACATCTGGCTTTTCAGTGTCAAATAGTTTGCGAACGCTGGCATATTGAGTGTTGTCGACAACCGCACGGCCGTCATACTGGCCGGCAAAGGCCGCGCGGGGCCTTGAGGATCTTGCACGCCTTCTCCGCTTCCGCGGTACGCACTGCTCCACAATCCTTCGACTCAGCCGGCCCGCAATAGCCCTGCCCCCGATTGAGATACAGGAGAACAACCTCATGCCCCAGGTCCGTGTATCGGGCGATGGTACCCCCGCAACCACACTCCGGATCGCCGGGATGTCCCCCGCTTACAATCACCTTTAGTTTGCGCCGAGCTTGGCTCTGTGGTGGAGATTGAGCCTGTGTTTCGCCCCCCGCTGTCACTGTTCCTACGGCTAATCCCCCGGCTAACTTGCCCGTTGCTGCAATAAGATTCCGTCGTGTTACTTGCACCTTGATCCCCCAAGTGATGAACAGCCACAACAACCAATGTTGGATTCACTATGATCTATGCATAGCTGTCGAACTCCCCTTCATCCTTGGTGGAACAGCATTCGACCTAGTACCGCGGCAGAGGCGGAAGACCACCCGTGAAGACGGGCTACCGCAGTACGCTCAATCGGGCAGACGTAACCTCCAGCTACCGCGTTATAGCGCTCCCATGTCTGCCCCGTCTTCTCCCAGGTTGTCACTACGTTATCGATATAGCGCCGATTGACTGCCTGCGCCTCTTTCAAGAACTTATACCGCTGCAGTCCCAAGGCGACGATCACCTGTTGAGGAGGCCAGCACTCGGGGTAGGCCCATTCGAGAGCCTTGAACTGCGGGTGCGGATTGGGATAATCCTTGTCGGTAAAGGTAAGGCCATAGGATCGGTCAAACAGCTTCAGGTGACCCACCATGCGTTGAGCCTGTGATGGCGATGCAATCCCAACACACAAGGGCCAATAGGCATTCAAAGAGTAGTAAGGCAGGCGAATCTTCCGAACGTAGTCGTATTCGAAGTAGCATCCCTTGCTGTCATCCCAGCAATACTGGTTGATATGTTGCGCCCGCTCGTCCGCCTCCTTTCGCCAACGTGCGGCCCTCTCTTGCCAGCCGAACCGCTCTGCAAGTGAGCAGAGTACCTGTGCCTGCCGTACCAACGCACAGTTCATGTGGATCGGAACGCAGTGGCGTATGTCGCCATCGAAGATTGGCGTGTAGTCCAGCCCAGCTTCAGCCTCCGCGGCCAACTCCAGAGACGTGTCGGAGCCCTTTCCACTATCGTGGCACGTGGAAAGGCCCGTGTTCGTCCTGTGGTCAGGGCCATTCCAGTAGCCGGTGTAAGCATGTTCCAGACGGGGATACGCCAGCATCGCCAGCTCGTCGTCGTCCTTCTTCGCGAGCAGGTAATTCTCCACGCTCCACGCCAGCAGCGGCGGCTGGCCGCGCGTGAGATAAAAAGTGCGGTTCCCGTTGAGAACCATCCCGAAGCGATCGATCATCGAAAGCTGGTCGAGGATGTTGTTTCTCACAATATCGGCACGGTCATGGGCGAGAAGGCCCAGATTGATGAACTGCCTATCCCATCCATACATCTCGGGAAACGCGGCCTCTGAGCCTCCAGCCGTACTGTAGGGAAACGGTAGGAATATTAAAAGTCTTTTGGGGGTCATTGAGGACCTCTTCTTCGGTAGCTCGATGCAAATCGCCATCCCACCAGCTACCAATCGAGTTGTCCAATCGCTCCCACCGAAACCTTAGCTCGTCCTTGTCGTCAGACTTCCCGTCCTGACGTTTGCCGACCAGGGTTGCGGCCTCTCCCTTGTTCAAGCCCGTTGCTATCGCAGCGGATCCAGCCAGCACCATACCTACAAAAGCACGTCGATCCATGTGTTGACCCCTGCTTCAATACCGAGTGCCAGGCTCAGGCCCCGGTGATGCTTCCCCGTGACTCACTTTCAGCTGGGGCTCGATCCTGCTACCCAAATCCAATCCTTCGGACCTGACAGAAGATCGACGTTGAGGTTCTACCGCCTGTATCCGCTGGGAACGAGGCGGTCTTCACATACCTTTTGAAAGCATGTCAGGAGAGAATTGTGCTTCAGGTTCCAGGTGCATCAATCTATCGCTTGACATCGCTGCGGCTTGAGCGTAACACGTACGTTAGGCTATTGAAAGCATTCAATAGAGGCGAATGCATCTGTTCGAGTTGGGCCTGCGGTTGACCTCCAACCCGCATTGCTCGTTTCTGTAGGTTGTTATACTTTCCCCCTCCTGGATAACCACTACATTTCGATCATCTTTCTGGAGTGAGAATGCAGCGATCCGTCCGCATCCGGGCAGCAATCTTTATGGTCTACGCGGGGATCTTTGCTTCAATCAATCCGACACCGCTCCCCGCTCAGAGTTCAAGCAGCCCGAAGCCTGACAGCTACAGCGCGAATAACCGTTTGCCCGACCCGCGCTTCAAGGTCGACATCCTCGTTGTCGTTGCGCATCCCGATGACGAGACCATGGTGACCTCTTACCTAGCGCGCGAGATATACGACCACGCGAAGCGGGTTGCAGTTGTCATCGGCACCCGCGGCAACGGTGGGAATAACGACGTCGGTCCGGAGCAGGCCGCTTCACTGGCTGACATCCGCGAGATCGAGGCGCGCCAGGCGTTAGGATCTTTGGGCATCACAAACGTCTGGTTCCTTGGCGGATCGGATACTCCCAGTCAAAACGTCCTTCAATCGCTCGAAACGTGGGACCACGGCCGGGCGCTCAGCCGCCTCATCCGCATCGTCCGGATCACGCGGCCGTCGGTCATCCTGACCTTCCTCCCGGAATTTGCCACAGGCGAAAATCACGGCGACCATCAGGCCTCGGGAGTGCTGGCAACCGAAGCATTCGATCTCGCAGGAGACCCGACCGTTCTCTCAGAGCAGATTTCTCCAGCTCGGGATCCCGACTTGAACTCAAACCTGACAGAGGCGCTCCGGCCTTGGCAGCCGCAGAAGATCTATTTCTTCTCCAATCCCACCCACAATATCTTCGATGGCCAAGGTCCACAGTACCGGTCCGATGAGATCTCTCCCGCACGCCATCTGAGCTACGGAATGCTGGCGGCGGAGGCCTTCACACAGCACGCGACGCAAGGGGGCAAGACGGTCGAACGAGCGATCGCCGGCCACACTCTCAGCGGGTTGCAGGAACCCATTCCGCTGATGGAGCCCGTTCGTCTCATCCTTGGAAAATCCCTGGTCCAATCCGGCGTGACCGATGATGTCTTCACGGGAGTAAGCCTTTCCTTTATTCCTTACCGGCGTGCTCCGGGATACACGCCGGTCGTCCATTCAGAACCGGTCCTCGAGCTTGGCGATCCGTGGAAGTTTTACCACAAGTTCTGGCAGGCGCATGGACTGGAGCACCTTGCAAATCTCGTTCCGCCTGAGATCTCAATCCATGTCGCCGGAACCATGATCCTTCCTCTGGAAATCGAGAATCCCCTGGACACGCCGATCCATGTGGCCTTCTCCGTCCAGGCGCCGGATGGATGGACGGTCAAGCCGACCGAATCGGCAACCGTCGCTCCCCATGACAGGTACTACCTCCGCGTGCGGGCCGTCGCTCCAGCCGCCAAATCTCCAGGTTGGCAAAACGTCACAGTCTCCGCGGTATCAGATGGCAAGAACATCGGAACAGTACCCATCCGAGTGGAACTGACGAACAACTGGGTTGCTCCGCAATAGACGTTTCACCCAAGTCTGGATACCTGCGACATGGCACCATCCAGACACCCGACCGGGCAGCACCACACAAGGGTTTCGGACGGAGACCTATCCCGCGCACGGATGCGTGTCCTTCGGATCGCTATGCCACTAGTCTCGCGGCACCCAGATATGCTGCACGCATTGTCAATCAACTTTGGAGAGCGATTTAGTTATTGACAGCTCTCCTCACTAAGCGCAAGATTACGCACATATTAAACCCGTTGAATACCTATTATCTGGTCAATAGCTTGCACCCAGCCACACTGCCGATCGACCCCAGCGATCGTGGCTCGTCGATCCGAAGATCAGAGTGAATGCATTCAATCGGGCATTGAGCCCACAGAACAGAAGCTCAACTAAGGAGCACCGTACGAGAACCAACGCAAATATCCGTCTCATGCTCGTGCTGGGGGCAGCGTCACTCTTCACCGTACACGCCGCCGCCGCAGCAGGCCCGGTGGTAACCGTCGATTGGACCCGGGTGTTGACAGACGTGGACCCGAAGGCCTATGGAGTCGATTGCCCCGCTTGTCTCGACCCCGCATGGACCCACAGCGCGAACCTCCTCAGGCCCTTGGCAGCCATGGCGGCCGGAGGCAAACCGCTGATCCGGCTTCATGGCTGGGGAATGGTGACTCAGGGCAGCAATGAGTGCTGGCTTAATCCAGACAACACCTGGAACGCACCCAAGATCAAGAGCGCATTAGCCCCGCTGATCAGAGCCGGATACCAGCTCCTGATTGATATCCCCTCTGGACCGGGAGGCGAACCCGATGTCCGCGACCCTGTGGCCTTGGCCTCCTTCGCCGCCAGCCTGGTTCGCATTGTCAATATCGATAATCGCTTCGGCGTCCGTTACTGGGAGATTCCTAATGAGCGAGAACATCTGCTCGACGCCAAGCAGATGACCACTCTTCTGTCTCTCGCTTCGAAAGCGATGAAGCGTGTGGATCCAACCATACTGGTTGGTGGTCCGGCCACTGAAGGGGTCAATGTCGAGTACATTGCGGCGGTTGTGCAAAACAGCTTGCCGGATATCGACTTCGTCTCCGCCCACACCTACGGCGGAGATGGAAAGCAGCCGGACTCTATCAGTTACCCCAGCGCCACTAAGGCAGTCGCCGATGTACGCCTGTTGCGGACACGGCTCAACCAGATAAGCAAAGGGAAATACCTCCCCATCTTTATCGACGAGTACAACATCGGCTGGGATACTACCCCGAAATCCTCACGAACGAGGGAGCAGTGTACTTCTCCCTCATCCAGGGAGGAGTCGTAGATGCTGGCGGAGACGCCTCAGCAATCTGGGACTTTTCGCCTCCCCATAACATGTCCGTCGTAGATAGTCACGGCAACTTCTACGCCTCTAGCCACCTCTTCTCTCTCATGAACCAGTACTTCCACGGAAAAGAAGTATCCGCCCTATCGTCGGACGAGACAGGTCTCCGCGCATACGCCGTGAATTCGTCGGCTACCCACTCACTTCTTGTCTCCAATCTGAGCGACTCTCAACAGACCGTGACGCTCAGCTTCAAAGGCCCAACACCGAAGAATCTTCGCGCCTATGAGATCTCCCCGAGAGGCTATTCAGGCCCTAGACATCTGAAGTGGTCCAGACTCCAGGGCGAAGGTCTGACAATCCCTCCCAAATCAGTGGCGATCCTGGTATCTCCATAGCGACCGACTTCTGTGTCTACTTTCGGCCCGAGCATAAGGGGGCAGCCTGACCGATCCCCAACCTCTAGCCGCGATCTTGACCCCATCATTCTTCCATCATCGAAGAGTGCCCAACAGCAACTACCGGAGGCCCGGCATGAATCAGATTTCAGCAAGAACAGGTACAATAACTCGTCGCACCCCGATCCGATTCGCGCTCGGCTCTCTACTCTGCATCCTCTTCGCCATGACGCATCACCTCCCCGCGCAGATCGCTGCCGGAGGCCTGACAGGCACCGTACGAGACACCTCGGGTGCGATCGTCGTTGGCGCAACAATGACACTCACGAACAGCGACACCGGAGCGACAATTCAGGCTCCCTCCACATCCACCGGCACCTACGTCTTTGAGGCCGTCAACCCAGGTACTTACACCTTGCGGGCGTCCAGTCCGGGGTTCAAGAGCTTTTCAAGCTCAGGCGTCGAAATTCATATCCAGCGCACTGCCACCATTGACATCAACTTCGAACCTGGCTCCGTTTCGGAACAGGTAGTTGTCACAGCCGCGGCCCCGCTGCTTCAGGCCGAAGATGCCGCCGTCGGGCAGACTATTGACGCTAGAACCGTAGACGCTATGCCGTTGGCTAATAGAGATTGGACTTCGCTGGCACAACACGCCGCCGGCGCACGAGCTCGAACTACTCCGTAAATGGTCTGAACTATTTCCAGAATGACTTTCGTCTCAACGGCATCGACGACAACATAGAGGTGTATGGAGGCAATCCGAGCAACGCCTCCATCATTCCTCCTCCCGATGCTATTCAGGAGTTCAAGCTTCAGAGCGGAGACTTCAGCGCCGAGTTTGGTCACTCCGCTGGAGGCGTCATCAACGCCGTGGTGAAATCAGGTGGCAATCACGTTCATGGCGATTTCTGGGAGTATGTTCGCAACGACATGTTCGAGGCGAACGACTACTTCAATAAGCAGAACCAGATCGCCAACGGACTACAAAACAAGCCGTCTGCCTACCATCAGAACCAATTCGGCGGCACCGTTGGCGGGCCCGTCTATATCCCCAAACTCTACAACGGCAGAGATAAGACATTCTTTTTCTTCGACTATCAGGGCACCAGGATCGTTCAGCCGGCAAACTCGTTCAGCACCGTCCCCAAAGCTTCAATGGTTAGCAGCGGCTTCACGAATTTGCAGGACCTTATCACCGACAACTCGGGCGCTCGCCAGGATGCGTTGAACCGCAACTTCCCCGTGGGAACCGTATTTGACCCGTCCACCACACGATCCGTGGCTGCCGGTGCAGTTGATCCTATATCGGGCTTTATCAATAACACTTCTGATACCATCTCCGTTCGGGATCCGTTCTTTAGCGGTGGAAGCATAGCTGGCATCTCGGATTACACAACTCACACCTCCCAGCTCAACCTACTGCCCGCGTCGCGGCTCGATCCGAATGCCCTAAAGCTTCTGCAACTCTATCCCAAGGCCAATAGATCGGGATTCACGAACAATTACTTCCAGACCCCGAAGAGCCCAAACGTAACGAATTCCTTCGACACAAGAATAGACCAGAACATTGGCAGCAAGGATTTCGTCTTCGGCGTATTCGACTGGAACCATAACACCATTTTTCAACCATTTCTCTTGCCCGGATTAGCGAACGGGCAGAACTATGGAACTGGCACTACCGCGGTGAAGACCTACGCTGTCGCCGTCGGACATACGCATCTATTCACACCAACCCTCACTAATGAGTTCCACTTCGGCCTTCTTCACCTAACCGCGGCGACGGTTCCACCAGAGGGGCAGACCCTAGGTCTACCGGCCCAGTTTGGCATTCAGGGAATCCCACAATTCTCTGGAAATGGGGGTCTACCCGCGATTAGCATCGGAGGGCTCACCGCTCTGGGCGTCTCCCCCTACACCCCGACGATAGCTCTGATCAGAACTCTGGAATACAGCGACAACCTCACCAAAACCTACGATAGCCAGACTCTCAAGACCGGCTTCCAGCTAGACAGCATAGAAGGTGATATCATCCAGCCGCCGTACGGGAAGGGCGCCTTCTCCTAGAATGGCCAATACTCCGATATTCCAAACCTGGGGAATGGCCTTACAGGTATCGCCGATGCCCTGCTCGTTCCACAGTCGGGGGGAGCAATAGCGTAGGTGGCGTGAGTTCCTTCCAAGGAACCAACTTCGCAGCATCGAACGATCACCGTTATTACATGGGCGCCTATCTTCAAGACGACTGGAAAGAACACCAAACTTGGGTGATTATACTGTTGACGAATCAAGATAGACCACCTATTCTAGATACATGAGCCGCCCGACTACTCTTCAAGAAGCCATCATTTACTTCGCAGATACCGACAAGTGCATCGCCTACATGGTGGCGAAGGTTTGGCCGAATGGTGTGACCTGCCCCACCTGCGGACGGAGCGACGTGCCTTGGCTTGCCAACCAAAAGAAATGGCAGTGCAAGAGCGCTCACGCTAGGCGGCAGTTCTCTGCCGAGGTCGGAACTATATTCGAGGATTCTCCCCTTGGTCTTGAGAAATGGCTCCCCGCCGTGTGGATCATCACCAACAGCAAGAACGGCGTATCCTCTTGCGAGCTTGCCCGTAGTCTCGGTGTTACTCAGCCGACCGCGTGGTTTATGCTCCATCGCATCCGTCTCGCCATGCAGAGCGGTTCGTTGATGAAGTTGGGCGGCAAGGGTGGCGCGGAGATCGAAGCTGACGAGACCTTCATAGGCGGCAAGGCTCGCAACATGCACCTCAGTGTTCGCCAGCGCCGCATCACTGGCACCGGAACCAAGGACAAGGTCGCCGTGATGGGCATCCTTGAGCGCGGCGGTGAGGTTCGGACTGTGGTTGTCCAGAGCCGCCGCAAGCCCGTCCTTCAGGCTCAAATGTGTTCCGGGCCTCTCCGTAGGAACCTCCCAATACAAAAACTTTGCCCCAAGGCTCGGGTTCGCGGAACGCATTACACCTTCGCTCGTGCTGCGTGGAGGATACGGCATCGCATTCGGCGCGTTGGATAACATGGGCTTCGGTGGCACCATTAACAATAACTACCCCTTCCTCTACGGTGTCGGCTTCAACAGCCCGAACTCTTCGAGCCCCATCGTTTTCCCAAATGGCCAGACCGCAACCATGGAGAACAGCTTCGGACAGATAAGCCTCCAGGATCCAACCCTCATCAACGGCAGCGGAATCACTCTCCGGGGACGGCAGTACAACTTCCAGACCCCCTACACGCAGACCTTCGACCTGACCTTCCAACGCACGCTGGGACAAGCCGATTCTATCCAGGCAGGTTATGTGGCTACCCTGAGCAGGCATCTGGACGTTCAGGGATACAACAACGCTCCATCACAGCTCGTGGCTCCGGGAGCCGACCTCTACAAATACATTCCATTTCCCGACTTTTCGCCAGGCTCCGCCTACGAGACCACGAACGGAACAAGCAACTATAACTCGCTCCAGGTCGTCTATACGCGATCCACCTCTCATGGGCTCTCAATCTTGGCTAACTACACCTACAGCAAATGCATGACCGATGCCGCGGAGTTCGGGCGCAATATAGGATACCGGGTGCAATGGCTGCCGGGCTTCGGCATAGCCGGCGACACCCAGCTCTGCGACGCAGACTCCACTCACCTGATCCATGCTTCCGGCACCTACGAGTTACCCGTTGGAAGAGGCCGGAAGTTCCTTTCAGGAGCTAATAGAGCCGTGCAAATAATCACTGGTGGATGGGCCCTGAACTACCTCTACACCTACTCGAGCGGCCAACCCTTCACCGTCTATTGCAACCAGCAAACCACTGCATTCTTCGGTTGCTATGCGAATCGCGTTCCTGGGCAAAGTCTATACAGTGGCCCACACAACCAGCAACAGTGGCTCAACCCAGCTGCATTCACAAACCCAGCCGTGTACCAGTCAGGCGATAGTGGCTTTGCCGCTCTAGGCGGCGGAGGACAGCAAGCTCGCGGACCGGCCTTCAATAACCTCGACGCATCCTTGTTCAAGGAGTTCCCCATCGTCGAACAGATTCGCCTGCAGCTCCGGGCGGAAGCCTTCAACGTATCGAACACACCGCAGTTCAGCAACCCCGGCAACCTGGATTTCGGTAACACAAGCTCCTTCGGTCAGATTACCGGTACTAGATCCCTCCCACATTTGTACCAGTTCGCGCTGAAGCTGTACTACTAGCACATATCGGAAGCAAATGGCTGGCCAGAGCCGCAGTCCCGGCTGCTGGCCAGCTACCCTCCGCCCATAATCAGTAAGTAATCTGGTCGATAAAGCAACAATTTGCGCCAGGTTGCTTCAATCACCTTCAGCCGGTACGTCATAGATGACCAGCTCTTCTCGAAAGCCGCGGGTATGGTAAGCACCGTAGACAATACCAACCAGCATCCATACGCCGCCAAGCAGCTTTGCGTGCCAGCTCAACGCAAGCCAAAGCAACAGGCAAATAAAAAAGCCCAGCAGTGGGCTGATCAGATTCCATAGCCTTTTCTCCGGGGCACGGATGTAGTAGTGGCGAAGGGCAGCAGCGTTTACACCCATGAAAGCAAGCAGCGCACCGAAGTTGAGAAGTTCGGCTCCGCGCTCAAAGCTTAAGGTCAGGGCGCCGGCAAGGGCGATCACGCCCACGAGCAGAATATTATTCCTCGGAATACTGGTTTTTCGGCTCGATAGCTCCAAAGAAGGTGGCCGGTAAGGCTCGGCTACGGCCCATGCCGTAGAGCAACCTGGCTGCCCCGAGCTGTGATCCCATCCCAGATCCAATCGTCGTCAGCAAAAGTGTTATGTTGATCAGGGTAAACAACCACCTTCCTCCAGCTCGAAGTGCAACATAGATGAAGGCTGTATCGACATCTGGAAAAGCCAGGCTGGTCGGCCAGACGAGCTGAGCCGAATAAACCTCGATTGACGCGAGGACGCCGGTCAAGAGGCACACCAGCACCGTCGCCAGTGGGATATTCCGCCTTGGGTTCTCAGCTTCCTCGGATAATGTGGAAATGCCATCGAACCCTATGTAGGTTAAAACCGCGAGCGAGGTTCCTCCAAGAACGGCTCGCAAGGAAAATGTCTCCGGGTCGAAAAATGGCTTGGTGAAGAAGCGTATATCTTCTCCATCCAATCTCCCCGCGACATAGTGAGCGGCTGCCGCAAGAAAAATAAGAATGACCACTCCCATCACAGCGGCTAGGGTGGTATTGATCTTGGCCGCGGTCTGGATATTGTGGAGATTTAAGAACGTGAAGAGAAGAACGAAAGCAGCCGCCCAAATCGGATACCGAATGCCTGGTACGAAGACCATCGCAAATTTGCTGCACAGAATCGTGCAGATCAACGGATTCAGCAGGTAGTCCATCACCATGCCCCAGCCGGTGACGTACCCCAGAAAAGGGTTGATCTCCCTGCCCACGTAGGTGAACGCCGACCCTGCGCTTGGATACGCCTGTGCCATCTTGCCGTAGCTGATCGCGGTGAACAGCATGGCGACCATGGCAAGCAACACCACTGTGACCGCGTGGCCGTGAGCACGGTTGCTCATCACTCCGTACACCGGCATCGGCGCCGTCGGCTGGACGACAATGAGGCCGTAAAGAATCAAGTCCCAAAGCTTGAGAGAACGTCGAAGTGTCGGCGCGCCGGCAACAGAGGTCACTGCAGAATCCTTCATGAATGCGTACCTTTCCTATAAATCTTTGTACTCCCCGATCCATCCGCGGTCGATTCAAATTGATAGTCAAAAGCTGAGTTCTCCCGAGCGATCAAGCTCGGGACTGTACAATTCGATTGCCTCATCCATGGCTCCGGCGAGAATCATCACGCCGTCCGGAGTTCAAGCCACTGCAACGCTTCTGAAACGGGGTTACAGTCATGCCCGAGACCATCGATTGGCCCCCTCCGCGGCGACCTGTTCGCCGCATCCTCTTCCTCATCGCCATCCTTGCCGCAGTCAGCCTCGGTAGCCGGACCGCACTCTCCTACTTCGTCGAGGCGCTCTGGTTCCGGTCGCTCGGCTACGGAGACGTGTTCCGTAAGGCCCTGAGCCTTCAGTGGTCGATCTTCGCAGTGTTCGCTTCCACCACATTTCTCATCCTGTACGGAACATTTCTGCTTCTCAAGCGTGTGCACCAGGCTGACCTGCCAGGCAGCCGTGCCATCGTGATCAGCGGGCAGTCGGTCAGACTCCCGGTCGAGCCCATCCTTTGCCTCGTCACACTGGCGCTGTCGGTCGTCGCAGCCTTCGTCAGCGGGATGAGCATGATGGCGGAGTGGCCAACGCTCGCACGCTTGTGGTACGCCCAAGGCGCCCTAAGAGGGGTCGTCGACCCTGTCCTGGGCAAGCCGGTGAGCTTCTATCTCTTCACCCTCCCCGCATGGGAGCTGATAGTCGACTGGCTGCTCGCCCTTGCAGTCATTAGCCTGGCGATCGCCGGCTTCTTCCTCTTCATCACCACCGGCAGCCGTGCTCTTGACCAACAACGTGGCGATTCCATCGATTCTCCGTGGAGAGGGCTCACCGTCGCCTCAGCGTTCCTTTTCGTGACGCTTGCGCTGCGGCTCTACATCAGCAGGTTTGACCAGCTGCTCGCCGAGCATACCGTCTTCTCTGGCGCGACCTACCTGGACGCGCACCTGGTGTTGAACGGCATGCTCGTCGTCTGCGCTGCGCTCCTTCTCGGTGCCGTCATCGCCGGCGTCAGTACCTTCGCAGCACGCGGCCGCAGCTGGCTCATCCCCGCCGTCCTCCCGGCTGCAATCTGTTACCTCGGCCTTCAGCTTTGCGGCTGGTACGTGAGCAGTTTCATCGTCAAACCCAACGAGCTGGTTCGTGAGCAGCCATACATCGATTACAACATCGAGTTCACCCGCCAGGCTTACGGTCTCAACCGGGTCTCGCAGCGAGAGTTCTCCGCCCAGACCACCGTCGCGTCCGCCGACGCGGCCAACAATCAGGCCACGCTTCAAAATATCCGGCTCTGGGACTGGCGCGCGCTGCAGGATACGTTGCGTCAGATTCAGGAGATCCGCACCTACTACGACTTCCCCGATATCGATATCGATCGCTATGAGCTCGACGGCGCCCTCCGCCAGGTGATGCTCGCCACCCGCGAGCTAAGCGTCGACAAGCTCCCCGAAAGCAGTCGCAACTGGATCAACGAGAAACTGATCTACACCCATGGCTACGGTGTCACCATGAATCCCGTCAACGGGTTCACGCCCGAAGGGCTGCCCACGCTGATGTTGGGCAACATGCCCGTCCAGAGCACGGTGCGCGGCCTCACCCTGACCCGGCCCGAGGTGTACTTCGGAGAGCTGACCAATAGCGACGTCTATGTCAACACGCGGCAGAAGGAGTTCAACTACCCCCAGGGCCAGACCAATAGCCTCACCTCCTACGAGGGCAATGGCGGCATCGTTCTCGGGGGGCTCCTACGTCGCATTATGATCGCGATCGACCGCGGCGATCTCGCCAAGCTGCCCTTCAACGACGATATCCATCGCGACAGCCGTCTGCTGATGCGCCGCAACGTGCGCGATCGCGTCTCCGCCCTGGCGCCCTTCCTCACCTACGATTCAGATCCCTACATCGTCGTCGGCGACGATGGCAGACTGTCGTGGATCATGGATGCCTTCACCACCTCCGAAAGCTACCCCTACTCGCGCCACTACTCGCTCGGCGGCAACGCCGTCAACTACGCGCGCAACAGCGTCAAAGTGGTCATCGATGCCTACGACGGAACGACCACGTTCTACGTTTTCGATCCGGACGATCCCATTATCGCGGTGTACCGCAACATCTTCCCGAGCCTCTTCAAGGATGCTTGCGCAATGCCGGCATCATTGCGCAAGCACATTCGATACTCTGAGCTGCTGCTCAAGCTCCAGGCGGAGGTGTACGGCCTCTACCACATGACCAATCCCGAGATGTTCTATAACCGCGAGGACCTGTGGACTCCCGCGACGGAGGCCGGTCTGGATCAGAATGGCGAGCGAACCACCCAACCCATCGAACCGAACTTTGTCCTTATGAAGCTGCCGGGCGAAACGGACATCGAGTTCGTCGACATCCTGCCGTTCACGCCGGCCAACCGGAACAACCTGATCGGCTGGATCGCCGGTCGCAGCGATGGCGCGCACTATGGAGCGGCGGTGGTCTACAACTTCCCCAAAACGAAGCTCGTCGACGGGCCCCTTCAGGTCGAGGCCCGGATCGACCAGAACGCCCAGCTCTCAGGACAGCTGACCCTGTGGAATCAGCAGGGCTCGCACGTCCGGCGCGGCAACCTGCTTGTCATCCCGACCGGAAGCGCCTTGTTGTACGCCGAGCCCATCTACCTGCAGGCCGAGAGAAGTCCCATGCCGGAACTGCGTCTTGTCGTGCTCGCCCTCCAGGACCGCCTCGCCTATGGCCCCACCTTCGAAGCTGCCATGGCAGCGCTCTTCGGCGGGGCGGCCTCGTCGACGAGCGCCGCTGCATCGTCTTCGGAACCGGCGCAACAACACCTGCCGCCGTCTGGAACGCCGCACGGACCTTCAGGGGCGCGCACAGAGCTCATCGTGCAAGCCGGGAGAGACCTCTCGGACTACCAACGCTTGACCGCCGAAGGAAAACTCGGCGCCGCTGGAGAGAAGCTCGAACACCTGAAGCGCGCGCTCGACGATCTAAACGCCCACCCCGAATAATCACGCCAGCCCGCGAAGGCTCAGCGATGATGCGTCGCGCCTCATCGTATTGACAACGAAATCAGGGCCGACCGCCCTCCGTCCCAACTCCGGCCTTGCTTTGCTACCAGCCTCACTCTCCAAAGGTAGTTTTCCTGTGAAGCGTAGGAATCAGGGCCAAAGGCCCGCCTCCATACCAGCCTGGGACGAAGCCCCAGGTCTCCAGGCAAACCCAGATCAGGGCTTAAGGCCCAGGCTATCCGCAGCGATACGTCATCGGGAAACTGCATAGTATCCTCACATCGTGCGCTTCCATTTAAAATTCGGATCTATCAACTGGGTCCGTCTCTGCAGCGTCCTATTCTGGGTAGCCACACTCGTCCTCTCCTTGCGGAGAGGCCACGCTCTGTCCGCGGTTGCTCACCCGGGATCGGTGTTGATCCTGCTCTTTATCGCGCAGATCACCGCTGACGTCTCCACATCGTGGTATCTCGAGCTGGACGGTCTCCGCATCAAGAGCTGGGGGAGATCCCAACAGATCCCCTACCCGGACATCGTCGCCGTCCGCCCCCACATCGTCCCCCTGATACCCGGGGCCGCCGGAATCGAGATCGAGTACGGCAAACTCGGTTCAGCCCTCAATCCCAGGGGGACAGTGTCCGCCATCCTGAGAGAACGCGCCGCCTTTTTGGCGAAGCTCCGCGCCAGCACCCCCCAGGCCGTCTTCGAGCTGTAGCCCCACATGGCCCACACCCTCACCCCAGCCCGCTACCTCGTCCTCCTCGCGGTCATGCTCACCGCCAGCGTCGGCGATACCCTCCTCTCCCACGGCATGGCACAGGTCGGCCCCGTCAGCCTCAGCCACCTCGGCGTGCTCCTCCACGCACTCGCCAACCCCTGGGTCATCGCCGGAATCATCTGCCTCCTCGGCTTTTTCGCAAGCTACCTTTCCGCCCTCTCCTGGGCTGACCTCACCTTTGTCCTCCCCTCCACTGCCTTCGGATACGTCGTCGTCGCCCTCCTTTCTCACTTCTGGCTCGGCGAGCACATCAGCTTCTACCGCTGGGCCGGCATCCTCCTGATCGTCTGCGGCGTCGGCTTCGTCGCCAACGGACCATCCCTCACCGAGCCTCCACCACCGCCCGCCTCCCATCTCGACCCCCTCGCCGAAGTCATCAGCAACCACCGCGCATGATCCAGCTCATCACCATCGCCCACCGCGCATGAGCCACCCCGAAACCAGCCTTCTTCTTACCTGGATCACCATCCTCGCCGTCGCCGTCACCGCCGTAGCCGGGGACGTGCTCACCGCCGGAGCTATGCGCCGCATCGGCGATCTCGATCTGATCCGCGCCCAATCCGGCCTCGGGGGAGCCATCCGCGCCGTCGTCTCCTCGCCCATCTTCCTCCTCGGCGTCCTCTCCATGGCGCTCAGCTTCTTCACCCTCCTCTTCACCCTCTCGCGCGTAGACGTCTCGCTCGCCGCCCCCGCCAGCGCCTCCCTCACCTTCATCGGCAACGCCTTCGCGGCAAAGTTCTTTCTCCACGAAAACGTCGACCGCCGCCGCTGGCTCGCCGCCATCTTCGTCTGCATCGGCGTCTCTCTCCTGGCCCACTGATCGCGTGGTCCTGATTCCCCACCCACTAGGGTGTTTGGACATATCAATTCTGTAGTTGTCCAGACGTCTTCGCATAGAGGTGTCATCCTGAGCGAAGCCTCCCGCAGCTTTGTCGCGTGAGGCGCAGCCGAAAAGCCCGTCCTGAGCGAAGTCGAAGGAACCCGCAGTTTGCTCGAAAGCACGATGCGGTTCGCGCGGTCCGGCATCTCCACTAGTCAAACTCTCCCACTATGCCCCTCGTCCTGCCCTCTACCCGCTGATCCCCCGGTCAGCTCGCCCGTACTCCGGCGGCCGTGGCGCAATCACCCCCGCCAACTCGGTATCATTGAATTACGGGTTAAAAGCAGAGCAGAAGCATGGATGAGACGGAGCTGGAGCCCGTGGTCAAGGTCGTCAAGTCGATCTTGTCCGCAGCCTCCAGCCTGGAAGCAGTTCTTCTATTGCTATGAAGCATCGGAACGAAGGGCCAACGGCCTGCCTCCATACCAGCCTCGGGCAAAGCTCCAAGTCTGCCGCATAGAAACACTTAAGTCCTTCACACTGAATACTTTAGATATAAACCCAACATAGTCATATACTTATAAACCTGTCTTTTTGCATCTGCAAATTTCAAGGGACTTAGGGTACCAACCCGGGGGGAGAGGGTACCAGCCCTGGCAGGCTACCGCCAACTCACCGCCAGATGCCACCGCAACCCGTGCCGATCCGCCTTCTCGAGCACCCGGGCATACTCCTCCAGCTCCGAGAGCACGCTCTGCCCTTCACTGCCCAGCTTCTGCGGCTCCGTTCGCAGCGTCTGAATCAGCGCACACACCGTCCTCAGGCCGTCGTTTGCCCCATACCACTGCGGTGGAGGAAGCCGGCGCAGCAGCTCCTGGTTCCCTGCCCCCTCCTCGATCAGCAGAGCCATCGAGTTCTCATCCGCCGAAAAAAACTCGATCAAAGGTCGAACCCCGGCGCTCAACGCAAGCTTCTCCAAGGCATCCTCGTGCCGGGCCATCGATCGGCCGTTCACAAAGATGTCGAAGCCCGGATCCTCGCCCTCGACGACGATATACATGGAAGCTGCCATGGCGAAAGTGTAGCTGGGCACAAGCAATCAGAGAAGAGTTCAGAGGAGTGACAGCGGAGAGTCCTCCTGCGACTCCTGCATCAGCAGCTTCACCGACCCAAACAGCAGCAGCGCAGCCCCGAGCATCAGCCTCCATCCGATCCGCGGTCGCACGAACGCCACCCCCTCCAAAGCCGTGACCAGCGGAACCAGCAGGTATCGCGTCGAGAGCGGGATCGGCGGCACCGCTCGCAGCAGATACATCAGCAACCAAACCTCTACCGCCCCCCACACCAGAGCCAGGAAATCCCCTCCCCTCGGAACCAGAACCGCAGAATGCGTCACTGCCGCCACAAGGCCCAGGACAAGGAGGCTGGGGCCGAGCATCAGGATCAAAGAACGCCTGAGCGGCGACTCTCGCATAGCCATGTGCCCGAGGCAGCTTCCAACCGCAATCGACCCGACCGCCCCCACCAGCAGCAAAGCGGAGACTGGCTTGTCGAACAGCAACGCAGGATCAGCTGGCAGCAGTAACAAGGCCCCGGCGAGCCCCACGAGGGAGCTTCCAAGTAGTCCCAAAAAATCGCCCCCATCTCCTCGGAAAGCGGACGAAACAACCACCACAAACGCTGGAACCAGAGCCAGAAGCGAGACTCGAACCAGCGTCGATATACCTTGGCTGCAATCCGCCAGCAAGGTAGGCAAGCCAAACAGCAGTAGCCCCGATGCTACTGTCCGCCACCTTCCTACACCTCGATACCAAACTAGACGCGGGCCTGAGAGCAACGCAGCTCCGAGAGCAAGCAGCAATACCAGGATCTCGGCCTCGCGATCTCCTATCGAGGTCGGGTAGGCGAGCTGGAGCATCCAGCTAGAAGCCGCCAAAGCCACGTACGCGGAGAAGGCGAGGGTCGTGCTGCGCATATCCATCTCACCTGCCAGAAGCTGCGATCGGCCCAGGAAGTCTCGGAGGAGTCTTCACTGAGCCGATTGCCTCTGTCTCTACGAGGCGTGCGCCTCGATCAAAGCTATCAGAGCGGGACAGAGCGGACGTTCCCACCCGCTACTGCCCGCCGTTGCCCCGGGGTGGTCCGCCTGCTGCTGGGCCCCCAGGCCGCCGCCCGCCCCTTCGCCGCCGTCCTGTGCCCCCAGGCCGACGCTGGCCACCCTCGGCCCCTCCCCCCTGCGGCGCACTGACCACGCCTGCAATGGGGGAAGCAGGGTCGGCTCGGTTGAAGTTAGGCTCTTCTTCCTCCGACTCGACCTCGCTATCCTCGATCTCGTCATCATCTTCAAGAAGTTCAGGCTCTGCCGCCGCCGGCGATATAGGAGCCGGATCGTAGGGCGAACCGGCCGAGGACGATTGCTGCTCCGGAAGTCCGAGCTTGGCGCGCTGCTCCCGGAGCACCGCTTTACGTGATAACTTAATTCGGTTCCCCTCGATCGCAAGCACTTTGACCAGAATCTGATCGCCTTCCCGAAGTTCGTCTTTTACTTCCTTCACACGATGGTCTGCTATCTCCGACACATGGAGAAGTCCATCTGTTCCCGGGAATATCTCCACAAATGCTCCGAACTCGGCGATTCTTACGACCTTGCCAAGGTAGGTCTTGCCCACCTCGGGAACTGCCGTGAGATCCGAGATCATCTGAATCGCACGAGCGAGGCCATCAGCATCGCTCGAAGCAACATTGACGCGGCCACTGTCATCGACATCAATCTTGACTCCGGTGGCATCGATGATGCCGCGAATCACTTTGCCGCCAGGGCCGATGAGATCGCGAATCTTATCCGTCGGAATTTGCAGGGTGTGAATGCGAGGAGCAAACGCCGACTTCTCCTGGCTTGCTCCGGAGATGATGGCATCCATCTGATCCAGCAGGTAAAGTCGTCCTTGGCGTGCCTGCTCCAAAGCCTCCCTCATGATCTGTGGAGTGATCCCCATGATCTTGATGTCCATCTGCAATGCCGTAATTCCCTTGCGCGTACCTGCGACCTTGAAATCCATGTCGCCATAGTGATCCTCCGCGCCGGCAATGTCTGTGAGGATTCCGTAGTTCTCACCCTCTTTGACCAGCCCCATCGCGACTCCGGCTACAGCACCTTTGATCGGGATGCCTGCCTGCATGAGGGCGAGCGAGGCGCCACATACAGTAGCCATGGATGACGAACCATTCGACTCCAGGATGTCCGATACCACGCGAAGGGTATAGGGCGACTCCTCTTCCCCGGGGAGGACGGCTTCTATGGCACGGTAAGCCAAGGCTCCGTGACCGATCTCCCGGCGCCCAACCCCCGTCATTCTCCCGACTTCACCGACGGAAAAAGGTGGGAAGTTGTAGTGCAGCATGAACCGGCGCTTTTGTTCACCCTCGTAGCTTTCCAGACGCTGCGCGTCGTCGGTGGTGCCCAGAGTCGCAGAGACGAGAGCCTGGGTCTCCCCCCGGGTAAATAGGGCGGAACCGTGCACCCGAGGAAGTACGCCGACCTCAATCGAAATGGCGCGAACTTGATCAAAGGCTCGATGATCGGGGCGAATCCGCTCCTGCAGCACCTGCTCACGAAAGATGTTCTCCCGCAGCAGTTCGTAGTACTTGCTGAGCTTCTTCGCCGCTCCTGCATCCCCTTCCGGCAGATCTCGTTTCAGCTCGTCTTTGATCTCCTTTACCAGCGCGTAACTCTCAAACTTGGGATGCTTTCGTGTGTCAAGAGCATTTTTGAGTCGGTCCCCGACCCTGCTGCCTAGCTGGTTCAGGTATTCATGATCTGTCTCAAGCGATCCAGTCACTCGCTTGGTCTTACCGGCACGGCTCACGAGATCTTCAATGGCTACGCATATTTTCTTGATTTGCTCGTGAGCGAACTCAATCGCATCCACGACACGGGTTTCCTCAATCTCTTTTGCACCCGATTCGATCATCACGATGCCGTCTTTCGTGCCCACAACCATGATGTTGAGCCGGCTCAACGCCCGCTCGCCATAGGTGGGATTTACCACGAACTCGTCGCCGATGACACCGATCCGAACTGCTCCAACAGGGCCGTGAAACGGGATGTCACTCAAAGCCAACGCACAGCTTGCGCCGTTAATCCCGAGCACATCGGGATCGTTTTCTTTGTCAGCCGAGTAGACGAAGGCGACTACCTGTGTCTCGTTGCGAAACGCTTGCGGGAAAAGCGGCCGAATCGGCCGATCAATCTGGCGACTTGTGAGGATCTCCTTCTCACTCGGTCGGCCTTCACGTTTGATGAAGCCACCTGGAATCCTGCCGCCAGCATAGGTGAATTCCCGGTATTCCACAGTGAGCGGAAAGAAGTCGATGCCCTCCTTCGGGTCAGGTGAAGCCACGGCGGTAGCGAGGACCACGTTATCGCCGCTCGTGGTGTAAGCAGCTCCCGAGGCTTGCTTTGCCATACGTCCGGTCTCGAATCGAATCTGCTTGCCCCCGGCAAGCTGTACAGTGACATCCTGCATGTTATGCGTCCTCTTCTCTCTTCTTGTCTAGTGTTTCTGATTATTGCGGCGGATACGCAGAAAGGCAGCTGGCATGGGCGCGCGGCCGGCGCACCATGCAGCTGCCTAAGGTAGAGGTAGAATCTCCGCGCGTCGCGACTGCAGCCAATAACTCTGGTCCGATGCCGTAAGGATTTACCGGGCTGCTACTTGCGAATGCCAAGCTTGCCAATGACATCGCGATAGCGATCCGCATCGCACGTCTTCAGATAGTCAAGCAGACGGCGACGTTTGCTCACCAACATGAGCAGTCCACGCCGTGAGCCATGGTCTTTCTTGTGAGTCTTGAAGTGTTCCGTAAGTTCACCGATCCGCTCACTCAGGATCGCAATCTGAACCTCGGGGCTTCCTGTATCCGAATCGTGGGTTCGGAACTTCTCTATAATGTCCGTCTTTCTTGCGGATGCCAACACAGCTATACGTTACTCCTGATCTCTAAATCACTCGGGTAGTGTTGCTGCAAGGATAGCACCGCAAGGACGCACCAGCAATTGAAGGGGCCGGATGCCCAAATGACATCGCGGACCTAGGGCCGACCATATCCTTTTATCTCCTGTGTCCAGCGAAGGAATCGCATCAGCTGGCGCTTCTCCTTCCAAAGGAGGCGAAGCACGATTGTCGCTGTGAGTGCGTTTGCGTTTGTGCCTGAGAATGTCTCGATCCGCCATCGAAGGTAGGGGCTAGCCCACGGACGCAGGCGGTATCCTTTTGTCGCGTCCCATACAAATCTAAGCCCTTCAGCCATCTCCAGAGAGTTTCCTGGTTTGCGTTCGAGACAGTGAAAGACGGAGACCTCTGCTTGAACCCTCGGACATCGTCTTGATGAGCTTTGTTGCAACCCGCTCGGAACTGACGTGGTAACAACCAGTTTTCAAGGCAAGCCGGATCTGTTCCATTTTTCCTTGCTGGACGGTCAGCTTTGCTTGACCGAGCGGACTACCCGCCTTGTCATACCCACCAGATACCAAGTCAGGCTCACAGCTGTCGTCGTCAGGGGTCTCGTTCATCGAAGCCTCCAGTAGGTCTCCAGTTGGCAAGAGACTAGATCCGTCAAAGCTCTCCGCCCTGCATCCCCGCAAAAAAAGATTATCTACCTACTTGACAACGGACTGGAACAGGGGCGAACTCAGCAGGCTGGCGAACTGGCTGTCGGAGGAGGAGTATGCGACGGTCAAGGTGCCCGCATTTGAGTCGATGATCGTGTCGTCTAAAGCCGTCTTCTCAAGAGGTGTTCCAGAGGTCTTCTTCAAAAGGACAACGCCTTTCATCAGAGTTGCAGCCGTCGCCGCAGTAACCGTGTCAGACATAACAACGGCCAGGTTGAACTTGACACCGTTCTGAAAGTCCATGGTGTACCTCGAACTCCTCATCCGATTGCGAACAGTATCGTAGTCGGCCAGACCAGAAGCTTCCCCGAGGACACCTTTCATCATGGTTTGGGTTCCCTTCTGATCAAGAAGACTCCACATCGCTTTCTGGTCGACAGAGATCATCTCGTTCACCATGTCGCCATTCGAAAGGAAGTTCGAGGCCATGCCATCACGGGCGTCAATGGACGCTTTCACCGCATCACGATCACCAAAGACCATGGTTGTCTGATTCAGGAAGACGACGCTCATGCCAGCCGATCCCATCGGGTAAACACTATTATTTCGTACCATCACAGGCTTCGTCTTCTGCTTTGCGAAGCTTGCCAGGATCTCTCGCGTGTGGAATTGTCCTTGCGCGATGCCAATCGTTCGAGTGCCCTCGCCGGTTGCAGAGCGGAACGCCGCGAAAGCCAGAATATCAGCATCTTGATCGACCTTCAGCCCGGAGGTCTTCAGCGACGTCTCAAGGCGCTTCAGCTCCGGTGGAAGCGTGCGATCCTTCAGGCTCATGGCGGCAGGAGAGTTCTGCATCGCTCTGTAATCCACGACAATGATTTGCTGCACATCACGCGGAATCGCCGCTTTGGCATCGGTCGAGAGCTGGGCGGAATGCGCCGCTGTTCCCAGAAACATGAGAGCAGCGATGGAAAGAAACTTTTTTGAAGCAATTAACAAGGCGAACTCCAGGACAACGTCATGCCGTTGAGGGGCGGGTTTGAACCTATCAGACCGCCAAAACGGGTGAGAAGCAAGCAAAATGGCCAACTCTTTGACGTAAGTTGTAGACGAAGGTCGCGCCATCGGCCGTAAAGCCAATTCGCCGATCAAAGGACCTCACCTCAAGTCCTGGACTGAGTCGGGCCAGGGCAGCCTTTGCTCCAACCGGCGTTCAAAGATTTTGAGATCGGGATCGAAGTTCAATGTCTTCTTTGCCCAGACAGCCCCCTCGTCCACGGCTTCCTCGGGAATAAGACCGACCAACTCACCTTCTCCCGCAGCCGCTCCGTGGCGTGCGGCGAGGTCGCGCACGGCTTCGTAAACGCGCCCGAGAGAGGTTACCCGAAAATCGGTGATGTTCATGCTCACCTGGGCTCGGCCGTTTGCGACGACCCCAATCGCTTTTACACCGTGCAACCCGCCCGACGAGGCACGGATATCGCGGGCGACCGCCCGAGCAGCTCCAATATCGGCTGCCGAGGCGGGCACTGCTGACGAAGCTGAATCAAGGTACACGTTATAGGCGATTAGGAAGCTTCGCGCACCAACAGCGCTCGCACCGGCGGTGGGATGCAACTCCGGACCGCCAATGTCGGGACGTCGCGATGCATCGTTCAGAGCGGATTTCCGGAGGCCCTCAAACTGACCCCGTCGTATATTCTCGAGCTCGATACGGTCGGGACGTGCTGCGGCAGCACCGTAGAAATAGACCGGGACGCCATAACGACGCCACATTTGCAGACCTGCCTGACGTGCGAGCATAGCGCATTCCGCCAACGAGATGGAGCTTACCGGCACGAAAGGGATAACGTCAGCAACTCCGATCCGAGGGTGTACCCCGGTCTGACCGGTAAGATCCAGCAGTTCCGAAGCGCGACCGACAGCGCGTACCGCGGCTTCGACGACAGCCGCAGGCCGGCCAGCGATGGTGACCACGGCCCGGTTGTGATCGCGGTCAAGCGAAAAGTCGAGAAGCCGGACGCCATCCTCCCGCATCGCCCGGATAATCTCCACAACTTTGAAAATGTCGTTGCCTTCCGAGAAGTTGGGGACGCATTCGACAATCGGCTCGTTCGTCATGATGCGGCACTCGGCGACGTTTGGTCGTTCAACTCTTGGGAATATCGGTCGTTGTAAGCAAGGAAGAGGTGATCTGTCATCTGCGGTCGGCTGGCTTCCACCAGGTGTAACCAATCGAGAGATGCACGCTGGCGTTGACTCCGGGGTTTTTGTCCCCCAGCGATGCCGACGAAATATGAACGGCATTGGCACCGAAATCGAGAGACCGTGTGCTACTTAGGAAATAATGCAGACCGATGCCCCCCTGGGGGGTGAAGTTCCAGATGCTTGCGTCCGTGTTGGGGCCGTCGTTCCCGAGATTCAGGACGGGCGATCCAAATGCCGGGAACTTGTGATTTGTCCAGAGCAAGCCGCCCGCCGCTTGCACCCAGGGCGTGATCCGTCGATTTCCAGAGAAGTTCCACCGCAGGATGATGGGAGTGATAGAAGCACCCGTGAAAGTTCCGCCGACGGTATACAAAGGCGAACACGAGATGCGCTGTGGAGCCGAGGTCGGGACACAATTGGCACGTTGAAATTTGGGCGTATAAGCCTGCCATAGTGGGAAAACTTCGACCGCATACTCGAAACTGCCTCGCAGCAGGCCGGATCCGTGGTCGGAGGTGAGCGTCTTTCCGACATGAACTCCGGCCATCAGAAACTTGAAGCCGCCCCGATTGTCCGTGACCCCATTTCCGCCTTGTGCGATAGCCCCAAGCTGTAGCGGCAGACTGGAGGAGCTTACCTTCATGACTTCACCTGCCGTCTGAGCATGCAGGTATCCCGTCGATTTGATAAGACAGGCAACGCTCGCGCCCACGAAGGCGATCGTCAAAATACTTTTACTTTTCATCAGCCACAGAGCATTCCCTTTTCAGCAACTTATCGGCAAAAAGAAAGCCGCCGTACCCGGCGGCTCGTCCTCCGATGTTTAATACTCAGCCGACGACCTCAGACATTTCCATGTCGAAGTTCGAATAAACGTTCTGAGTATCATCAAGGTCTTCTAACGTTTCAAGAAGGCGTATCATCGCGTTTGCTGGTGCTCCCTCCAATTTCTGGTAGGTGGAAGCAATCATGGTTACCTCAGCCACCTCTGGTGTGATTCCGGCTGCCTTGATGGCATCGCGAACCGCATCAAAATCCTTGGGACTGGACGTTATCTCCCATGTGTCGCCATCGGCCGAGAGATCTTCCGCCCCGGCGTCGAGCACGATCTCGGTAAGCCTATCTTCATCCCCCGAAGCCTTCGGGACGACGATGAGCCCCTTCTTTGCAAAGAGGTACCCGACTGAACCGGACTCACCGAGGTTGCCATTGTTTTTCGAAAACGCGTGACGGATCTCACTTACGGCGCGATTTCGATTGTCGGTCATCACTTCGATAATGACGGCGACACCTCCGGGACCATAGCCCTCAAATGTGATCTCTTCATAATTGACACCTTCGAGTTCTCCGGTGCCGCGCTGGATTGCACGCTTGATGTTGTCCGCAGGCATGTTCTCCGCTTTGGCTGCCACAATCGCTCCTCGAAGACGAGGGTTGCCGTCTGGATCGCCGCCCCCCCCCTTCGCGGCTATCGTGATCTCCTTGATCAGGCGTGTGAAGATCTTGCCTCGCTTCGCGTCGAGAGCACCCTTTTTATGTTTAATGGTGGCCCATTTTGAATGGCCGGACATGGACACCTCTGGAGCGGGGATTGAAGTAGCTTCAGCCGGGATGGCGGGGTACGCTAAATCGCGACCCTGCGAGTTTAGCACGGAGCTCCGCCTGGATATTGCCTAGTACGCATCACAGATTCAGGTGAACTCCGGGGCCAACAAGTCGTCCATTGTCTCCCGACGGCGGATCAGTCGAGCCGCTCCACCAACGACCAGGATCTCGGCAGGACGCGCTCGTGTGTTGTAGTTCGAAGCGAGGCTCATGCCGTAAGCACCCGCGTCGAGGAGCAGGGCAAGATCACCAGCCTTCATGCGTGGAAGCTCTCGGTCCCGCGCAAAAAAGTCTCCGGACTCACAGACTGGCCCAACAACATCAACCGTCTGACTTGGCTCCTCCAAGGACTCGAGCACAGGCCAGATCTCATGGTGGGCTTGGTACAGGGAGGGGCGAACAAGGTCGTTCATACCGGCATCTGTCACGACAAATGTCTTGCTGCCGTTACGCTTGACGTTAAGAACGCGGGTAAGCAGACCGCCCGCCTGCCCTACGATGAAGCGCCCGGGCTCGAGCAACAGGTGCGCATCCAGTGTGGAGAGAACAGGACGAAGCGCCTCGGAGTAGAGCTGGACCTCCAAGTCAGGGTCGAAGCTCTCTGCTGGCCCGTAATCGATCCCAAGCCCACCTCCGATATCTACATACCGGATCTCATGGCCGTCTTGCTTGAGTTCCGCGATCAGATCCGCAACGCGGGCAAGGGCGGCCGCAAATGGCTCGACTTTCCGTATCTGAGATCCGATGTGTACGCTCACGCCTGCAACGTCGAGCGAAGAATGGACTGCCGCGCACTGATAGAGAGCACGAGCTCTGCCGATCTCGACTCCGAACTTATGCTCGCGAAGGCCGGTGGAGATATAGGGGTGTGTTTCGGCGGAGACGTCGGGATTGACGCGAAGCGCAAAACGAGCCTGTACACCCAACGCTGCCGCTCGCTCGGCCAGTAGATCGATCTCAGCCGCAGACTCGACATTGAAGAGCAGAATATCCGCTTGAAGGGCCGCATCTATCTCCCATGCCTGCTTCCCAACACCTGAAAAGACGACCCTTTCAAGGGCCTGAGGACAGGCCCGACGGACCCGCTCCAGTTCTCCCCCCGATACAATGTCGAAACCGGCGCCATGCCGGCCCAACAGAGCTAAAACTGCAAGCGATGAGTTTGCCTTGATGGCGTAGCAAACGGTGTGGCGATGGTTGGCGAACCACCGCTCAAAGAGAGCGAGTCGGCGAAGCATCTGGTCGGCAGAGTAGACATAGAGAGGCGTGCCGAATTCTGCTGCAACATCGCTGAGGTTCACACCATCACAGCCCAGTGTCGATTTCGCATAGCGAAAAGGTCGTGGGTAGCTCTGTGCTGCAAGTTCTTGGACGGACGCTCGATTGGCCTTCAGCAACTTACCTGCTTTGCGAAGGAAGCGCATGCTGCGCCTCTGGGATGATGATCCAGCAGATTAGGTAGGCAAGGATACCGACCCCGTACAGCAGTCCGAAGACCGCGACCACGATACGAACAACGGTCAGGTTCCAGCCGTATTGAAGAGCAAACGCGGCACAAACACCGCCGATCATGCGTGGAGACCGCGGACGGACAAGCCTCGGCGGCGGCTGGTTGGCGCTGGCCCATCGGCTCTTTCCATCATCTGCCTGAGAGTCGCTGCCCGCCGTTCGCGCGTAAGCGGACGTCTGCTCGTCTGGCGCCACGGTCTCCGCCGCAACCCTGGTACCACAAGCAGGGCAGAAGTTGATCTCTTGTCCGATTTGTTTACCACAGTTCTTGCAGAACATAGACACCCTCCAAGAGCTTTCATTCTGTCATACGCAGGACCGGCGACTACTGTTCCGTCTCGTCGCATCACTTCCCTGTATAGGGCATCTTCAGGTAACGGCGGGCCAAATCGGCTTGGGACTGATCACCTCCACCCGTGCTGGCAAGCCGATACTGCGCAATGGCCTCATCGCGCCGCTGCAGAAGGTCAAACATCTGTCCCGCATTGAGCTGCGCCCGCTTGCGCAACCATTCACTGCAGTTCGGCTGCGCGGCAGCTATCTCATAGTTTTGAGCAGCTGCCCCTAAGTCATTGTGCCCCCTTAGCGTATCCGCCAAACCAAAATAAGTGAGTTGCAGTCGCGGATCAACGAAATAACCGGGCTTCCGGGCATCTTCAAGTACCCGTTTGTAAGCCGAGATTGCCGCGGCTCCGTTTCCTCCATCCTTCGTAAGGTTCGCCTCTTCCAGGCGAAAGAGGTAGTCATGGGGAAACTCCTCAGCCAATCCGCGCTGAACCGCGAGGGCTTCAGGATATCTCCCGTCATGTCTCAGAAAAAGCGACAGCGCCGTCCGCGACTCGATGTTGTTGACGATGCCGTGCGCGGCACATTCACGCAGAAGATCCAGTCCTTTCTCTTTGCTTCCGCTGACGCCGGCTATGCCGATCATCATTCGAATGATCCGAGGCAGGCTAGCGACTGCGAACTGCTGAATCCCAACCGCCATCTTCGCATCGGCGTAATCAGGATCGAGTTCTAAGACCTGCTCACTATCATTGCGCGCTGCCAGTCCCTGACGAGCAGCCGCAACGAAGCTGTGATCGGCGAGTGTGATGAAGGCCGCATGCATGCCCCGGGCGTAGCCGCGAGCAAACCATGCGTTCTTGTCATTGGCGTTGACTCTGATCTGCTGGTCGCAGAGGCTAACAGCAGAGTCGGTCAAGAACTCGATACGTTGCCGGATAGCCTCGGGAACCGGGACCTCTCGCTTTGAAGTGAGGAAGTTGTCGTGAGCGTAGTACGTCGTATCGAGCAGGTCCTGGTGATACAACTCGCGGAAGATCAGAACCATCAGCACATAATCCGTTGCTAGGGCGCTCTGCGGATTAGCCTGTTGTACTGCCTCGAAATCCTTGAGTGCCCCATCGTAATCCAAGTTATAGAAGCGAGTGTGGGCTTGCCTCACCTGAGGTGTGAGATTGATCGGATCAGTATGGGCTGAGGAAGGCTTGGGCGATTGTCCTGCCAGAGTTCCGGCGGCGGCTAGGGAGCACAGGATTAGCGCAAAAAACACCCAGTGCTGGCTATTTGCTGTTTGCATGAAGATCCTGTGCGTTGGACGAGCCTGACGCACGGTTAGTCTCGCGAGCGTAAGCTAACTTTAGATGTACGCTGCTAGTGTCCCTCTTCCGGCTCTGAGAATGCTTTTTAAGCACTCGCGTCACGCTTTCCAAGCCGGAGTGTTGTCGCGATGACTCGACTCGAACTTCTGCAGTTGATCCTAGGACAGGCCCGGAACAACGGATTTCAGTACCGTCGGTGGTACGCAGGGTGGCTGGGCGTACCTTGGGAGAGCGCACGGCAGGCAACCGAGTCTTTATGTGAGGGGCGTCGCTATTATGCGCTTCTCTTCTCACGGGAGTTTGCTGAGAGCTTTTGGAAAGATGGGGCACAGATGACCCTTCAGATCCGCCCCAAAGCTTCCAGAGAAAGCTGGCGGATGGATCGATCAGCACTGTCGTTCGAAAGGCATTTACGCGCAGAATAACCCGTCCCGACGCCTGGCGCTACCACCTGCGAGAGATGGCTATCGCAGAGGATCCTCTTCGGTACATCAGACGCTTTGTGCGCGTGGAAGACGAACTCGAACCGGAACCGCCCCCCATAGGGAACGGCGACGTCCCAGATCCCCGCTTCATCGTCGATGAGCAGGATCTGCTGATTGACGATGAGATTTGCCGCTGAGCCTTCGCCGCAGGCTGTGGATCTGGTTGATGTGGTGGAGACCATGGGCCAGGTGAAAAAGCCTCCATTGTCTCGGAGTTAGTGGTCCGAGTATCACATGGCTCGCGAACCTATTGCGCTCTCCAAAGATCGATGCAGCTTTGCCAAGCATCGCGTCGAGCGTGCAAAGTTGTTCCATGGTGGTCCATGCGAGTTGTTCACCCGAGAGCGGTATTGGATCCGTTGATGGAGTTACGCTGGCAGGCGCCTGCACGCCTCCGGGAAACAAGCCAAAGTGGATGACGTATACCTGACCACACCGCTGCATAAAGCTCGGCGAAGCCTGCGTTGCCCGCCCTTTGGCGATGCGATTGGCGATCAGTGCCTCCGTCGAGGAATAGGTGAGCATCAGATGTTTTACGATCTGCTGGATGCTCCACTTCCTCGGGGACCGTACCTGGGTTTCGATCGAATCAAGATCGCTGATGGATTGCGTGAGCCTCGCGGCAAGGGTTTTGAATGTCTCATCCATAAGAGCAGAAGCAACTAGCAAGAGCATGCCCAGAGTAGCGCAGGTAGACTGGCGTTATTTGATTGAAGCGAGCGCCTTCTGTGCTGCCTTGACCCGGTCTCCATCCGGATCAAGCTTGAGATAAGCGCGAAACTCCGCCTCTGACTCCGCTTTCTTGTCCAAGCGTTGCGCGACCTCCGCAAGGGCGAAGTGCGCCTCAGGATCGTCCGGCTGCACTTTGACTGCATCTTTTGCCCTCAGATAGGCTGCCTGCAGGTTGCCGGATTGGCGGTAGAACTTTGCGACGGTCAGATCTTCCGCTTCGCGATCCTCGTCGCTCTGAATCCGTTGCGGCTTCGGCAGCTTGCGCCGTACGCTCCCCTCGCTCCCTGCTTCGTCGGGTGCCGGGCTCTCCGGACCAGAGGCACGACTGGAGGATGAGGACGATGAGCTTGAATCACTGTTACTGCTGCTCGGTATAGAGGAGTCACCGGGGTAAGGGAACCGCTTCGCTGTGGGATCCGGTTGAGGAGCAGGTCCCTGAGAGGGAGGGAGCTCCTCTGGAGCGGACGAGCCTGGAGGGGACGAAGGTGCTTCTCCGGGATAGGGAAACCTCGCCGGTGCCGAAGCTGGATTTTCAGGGTGGGAGGGGCAAGGGCGGCGCTCGGGGGGCTTCCTAGGGTTCGCGCCCGCAAGGTGACAATCTTGACTGTCTGGAGCGTTTTGCGCAGAAACGGGTGGAGTCATGCCTCCGGTGACTACCAGGGCGACCAGAGCGCATCTCAGGGCGAAACTCATTACGTAAAGTTTACGCCTCTGATCTATCTCTGACGCAAGTTCTTGACCGAGAGCCGGCTTAACCGTGATATCGCGTATGCTCGTCGACGGAGATGCAGCAATGAAACCCAGGTTGATTGTTCGTTCATCCTCAATCCATGCGGCTGGTTGCTACACGATGCAGTTCATCCGCCGAGGCGGTAAGGTCTGCGAGTACGACGGCCCTCGTTACCGCAAGGAGGAGGCGGATGAACGATACAAAGATCGTTCCGTCACATACCTCTTCAGCTTTGGTGAAGAAGAGACGGTGATCGATGGTTTCGGCACTGCCATGTTTATCAATCACTCCTGCGATCCGAATTGCGAGTCGGAAGAGAAAGGCGAACGAATTTTTATATCCGCCATCCGCGACATCGCTGCTGGAGAGGAACTAACTTATGAGTACAATCTCCATGATTCCGACGATGAGGCCGGCGATTGCTATTGTGGCACTGCCAAGTGCCGAGGGACAATGTTCAGCGGGGCAGAGGTAAAACGCCGGGAGCGACGAAGCCGAGCAAGGCTCCGATAGGCCGCAGCACGGAAACCCTGGGGATGTGCAGCTAAGCGTTGCCAGCGATGCCGGTCTGCCCGATACAATCGGGGTAGCCCAGCAGCCTGTAGCTCCTGGCACAGCCCCTATGGCTCACCTCGTCCTTGCTCGAAAATACCGCCCACAGTGCTTCGCCGACGTCGCCGGTCAGCAACACGTGACGGTCACACTCATGAATGCGCTCACCCAAGGACGCATCGCGCACGGATATATCTTTAGCGGACATCGCGGCATTGGAAAGACGACCGTCGCCCGAATATTGGCTATGGCCCTGAACTGCCGTAACACAATTGGCAGCGATCTCCGCCCTTGTGCGGAGCCATGTGAGCGCTGCGAGAGCTGTGCGGAGATACGGGCTGGCAATGCGGTGGACGTGATCGAGATTGACGCCGCGACCAACCGCGGCATCGATGAGATTCGCGAACTTCGAGACGCTACTCGTTACCGGCCTGCGCGCGATAAATACAAGATCTACATCTTGGATGAGGCCCACCAGATTACCGACGCGGCTTTTAATGCTCTTTTGAAAACTCTTGAGGAGCCTCCAGATCACATCGTTTTCATGATGGCGACAACCCAACCGGAAGATATTCCGCAGACCGTCCGGTCGCGGTGCCAGCATTTCAGCTTTCATGCGGTAAAGATGGCCGACATCCTCCGTGAGTTGCGGGCCATAGCCGAGCACGAGGGGGTTGCAGCTGATGAGACAGCTCTGAATTTGCTGGCCGAAGCAGGTGATGGATCGATGCGCGACGCTTTGAGCATCATGGATCAGGCAATTGCCAGCGCTCCTAGGGAGGCTGACCGACCACGATTGGACGCAGCACAGATTCGTGAGTTGATGGGATCCGTATCAAACGCGGTGTTCGAACGGATACTGGATGCCGTTGATGAGGGTCTCAGCGCAGAGGTGATTACGGTAGCCAATGAGTTGCTCGATGCTGGAAACAGCCCATCGCAGCTATCTCGGCAATGTGTTCGCTATTTGCGCAACTGTCTGATGGCGAAGATATCTGGACTCTCTGCTGAGAGCGCCGGTTCCGATGTCACAATCAGCGAGCTGTTGCAGACCTCACCCGATGAGCAACGACGGGTTTCCCGAACCGCAGCAAAGTTCTCGGAGGAGGAACTCACTCGCTTCCTTCAGGTAATGCTTCGCACCTTCGATGAACTCGGGTATCGGCAGGAACAGCGCTTCCATTTCGAGCTTGGGCTGTTGAAGCTGGTTCACCTCAGGCGGCTGTTGCCGATCGAAGAGGTGCTAAGTCAGCTTCCCCGGCCATCTATTTCACAAGTTCAACCCCGCAGGGATGACCGGGTCAGGAATCTTGCCCCGGCGAAGGCGGTGTTCCGCTCTGACCAGGCGACCCCCCCCACAGTAGCCGTTGCTCCTGGCACGAAGGCGAGAGAAGCGACTGCGGTCTTTTCACCATTTCAACAGAGTGCTGCTCGGGAGGAGCCTTCGCCTGCTGCATCCCCGCTTCTTCAAGCAGCTTCGGTCACGGCTCCTTCTGATGCTCCTCTTCCGAGTGCGGGCGGACACCGGGATGCAGCGAGTGAACGAGGGCCCGGCCACGGCTTCGAGCACAGTCAAAATACTGCGAGTCACTCCGCTGAAGAGCTTCAGGAGATTGTGGTTAGAGCGCTTTCTGAGCTGCGAGGCCAGGGGTCGGCAGCCGATGCCATCTCTGGCGCTGAATGGACAGTGGGAACTGACACTATTCGGATCCAGACCACACTCTCTCCGACGATGCTTCCGATCGTGGTGAATATGGCGGCAGAGAGGATGGTCCGAACGGTGCTGTGCGAGGCTGGCGGTGGGAAGATGAGGGTTGAGCTTCTGCCGGGTAAAGCTCGTGCAGGCGATGAGGTGAAGAGGCCGCCGCGCGCAAGTTCCGGATCGGCACAGGCGAAGGCGGAGCAGCATCCTATCGTTCAGCAGGCTCAGAAGTTGTTCCATGCAGATATTCGGAACGTGATCGACCTGACGGAAGACAAGTGAAGGAGGGGATCAGATTGACTTTGGTGATCTGGGCAAGATGCAGGAGATGATGCAGCAGGCGCAGCAGATGCAGGAGCAGATGGAGAAAAAGCTGGGGGAGACGATTGTTGAAGCCGCTACCGGGGGCGGGGTGGTGACGGTTCGGATGAACGGGCGAAAGGAGGTTCTGCGGTTGAAGATCGACCCGGCGGCGGTGGGTAGCGCGGGGAGCGACCTGGAGCTTCTGGAGGACCTGATTACGGCTGCCGTGAATGAGGCGGGGCGGCGGGCGGATGATGCGATGAAGAGCAGTGTGCAGGGGATGATGGGTGGATTGAATCTGCCAGGGTTGACTTAGGTGGCCCGTTTTGCCGAGCCGATGACTCGGCTGATCGACGAGCTAAAGAAGCTGCCGGGGGTGGGAACGAAGTCTGCCCAGCGGCTAGCTTTCCACGTGCTACGGGCGACGGACGCGGACGCTCGCGGGCTGGCGGAGGCGATCCTGACGCTGCGCGAGCGTCTGACCTTGTGCAGTGTGTGCAACAACATCACGGACGTGGATCCTTGCGGCTACTGCACCAGCGCCGTGCGCGATCAGCGGCTGGTCTGTGTGGTGGAAGAGCCTACCAACATCGCGACGATCGAGAAGACCCGCGGATATGCGGGGGTGTATCACGTCCTGCACGGGACCCTGTCGCCGGTGAACGGGGTTGGACCGGAGCAGTTGCGGATTGCGAACCTCATGAAGCGTTTGCCTGAAGCCGAGGAGGTCATTCTCGCGACCTCGCCGACGACCGAAGGCGAGGCGACCGCGGGGTACCTGGCGCAGGAGCTTCGGCGAGCCAGACCGGAGTTGCGGGTGACGCGGATCGCGACCGGCGTGCCGGCTGGAAGCGATATCGAGTATGCGGACGAGGTGACGATGTCGCGGGCCATGGATGGGCGGCGCGAAGTTTGAGGGACCCTCCCCCACCCCGTACCTTTTCTGCAAAGTCTTTGAAAGAGAATGGTTAGGTCTCAAAGTACGGGGGGTACTTCTACCTGGTCCGACTCACTCCCGTTACCTTGCAACTCACTCCTAATAGACCTCTGCAATCACCTCTACATGCCATCTGCAACTTACCCCCCCGAATCCATATGCAACTCACCCCTAATACCATTCTAGTGAAGTGGCGCGGAGTTTACGCCAAACCGCAGTACCTTCCTCGAGGCTGGCGTAATCAGCTATCTCCGCAACGTAGAATGAAAGCAGGGTGAAGCCGGGTCAAGTTTCAGCTAATTGAGACGAGGCTCTTGCCGGTCATATCTTCTGGCTGATCGAGGTGGAGGAGCGAGAGGATGGTGGGGGAGATGTCGCGGAGGCTGCCGCCAGCCCGGAGGGTGGTGGGGGGCTTCCCTGCCCCATCGGTGATGAGGAGGAAGGGGACGGGGTTGGTGGTGTGGGCGGTGTGGGGGCCGCCGGTGACGGGGTCGATGAGGAGTTCAGCGTTGCCGTGGTCGGCGGTGACGAGCAGGCTGCCGCTACGCTGGCGGACGGCCTGGTAGATGCGGCCGAGCTCTCGGTCGACGGTCTCGACGGCGCGGATGGTGGGCTCCATCTTGCCGGAGTGACCGACCATGTCGGCGTTGGCGAAGTTGACGATGATGACGTCGAAGGCGGTGTCGCCGACGGCCTTGATGACGGCGTCGGCGATGCCGGCGGCGGACATCTCGGGGGCGAGGTCGTAGGTGGCGACCTTTTGCGAGGCGACGAGGGCGCGGTCCTCGCCGGGAAAGGGCTTCTCGATGCCGCCGTTGAAGAAGTAGGTGACGTGGGCGTACTTCTCGGTCTCTGCCACGCGCAAGTTTCTCAGGTTGGCCTGGGCCATGAGATTGGCGAGGAGGTTGTCCATGGACTCGGAGGGGATGACGACGGGGAGTTTGTACTGCTTGTCGTACTGGGTCATACAGACGTAGTGGAGGTCTTTGGGGGCCTGGCTGCGGGGGATCTCGGCTTCAAGTTCGGCAGAATTCGGCAGGTCGAATGCGTTGCCGGTGGTGAGTCCGACGGGGACGTTGGAATTGCGGGCGAGGACGCGGGTGATCTGGCGGACGCGGTCGGCGCGGTAATTGAAGTTAATAACGACATCGTTCGAGCGGATGGGGCCGACTGGGTTGCCGAGGGGGTCGACGATGGTGAAGGGCGGGATGAACTCGTCGGTCATGTCCGAGTTGTAGAGATCCTTTATCCGCTCGACAGGGCTGGCGTAAGAGCCGCCTTCAGGGGTGCCCGTGACCATGGCGTCGAAGGCCTGGCGCTCCTTCTCCCAGCGGAGGTCGCGGTCCATGGCGAAGTAGCGGCCGGAGACGCTGGCGAGCTTGCCGACGTCGATGGCCTGGAGTTGCTGTTGGAGGGCTTCAAGATGGCCGAGGCCGCTGGTGGGCATGGTGTCGCGGCCGTCGAGGAAAGCGTGGACGAAGACGCGGGTGAGCTTGTGCTGGGCGGCGAGGCGGAGGAGGGCGTAGAGGTGGCGGGAGTGGGAGTGGACGCCGCCATCCGATAGGAGGCCGATCAGGTGAAGCGATCGGCCGTCCTGCTCGTTCCCGGCAGCGAGGTGCATGGCCTGGAGCAGGGTCGGGTCGGTGAAGAGGCTGCCGTCGGCGATGGCGGTGTCGATGCGGGTCATGTCCATGCGGACGATGCGGCCGGCGCCGAGGTTGAGGTGGCCGACCTCGGAATTGCCCATCTGGCCGTCGGGGAGGCCGACGAAGTGCTCGCTGGCGCGGAGGAGGGTGTTGGGGAAGTCGCGCAGGAGCCTGTCGTAGACCGGTTTGCGGGCCTGGGCTATGGCGTTGCCGTGGGTCTCGGGGCGGTAGCCCCAGCCGTCGAGGATGGTGAGGACGATGGGTTTGGGCATGCAGAGGTCAGGATAGCAAGAGTGCCGCGGCTCCGATTTGTGGAGCGATGGGCGGGGAGATACAGGGGTCTCTCCACTGCGGTCGAGATGACGGCGTGTTTGCGTTTGCGCCTGCGGATCGGAGCATCCCGGCTCCTGAACCCACCCTTTCCGGTGAGGCTGGAAAGGATGGGCCACCCGGTGGTGGGGGCGGCGGAGGCCTGGAGGGTGGGGAGGGTGGTGGGCTGCTCGGGCTGTGCGGGCGATGGATGATCGGCGCCGCGGTGGAGGTCTTCGAGGAGGCGGGCGATGAGGCTGTTGGGGCG